>Ga0153931_100117_pt1 | contig 30614 bp, 30 predicted proteins | sample TSNJ015MetaG_FD_104730 | JGI IMG/M metagenome (GOLD analysis project Ga0153931, IMG submission 104730) | Attine ant fungus gardens microbial communities from New Jersey, USA - TSNJ015 MetaG | ecosystem: Host-associated > Fungi > Mycelium > Unclassified | place: USA: New Jersey, Wharton State... | reverse complement strand
TAGCTCACCATGCCTATTCAGAACTCCCCGTACGACGCTTTTTCCAAACTGCTGAGCACCAGCGGTCATCCTTGCTCGCCTGCCGAACTGCACGGCGTGTTGTTGGGCCGCAGCTGCACCGGTGTTGGCTTTGATGCCGACAATTGGCTGGCTGATGTGGCCGAGCTGCTGGAAACCGAGCCGACCGAGAACGTGCGTAACGCGCTGATCGGCCTGCAAGAGATGGTCAAAGGCGAGCTGACCGGTGATGACGTCACCGTGGTCCTGCTGCTGCCGACCGACGACGCGCCGCTGACCGAGCGCGCTGCTGCGCTGGGCCAATGGTGCCAGGGTTTCCTCCACGGTTTCGGCGTGAACGCCGGCGGCCTGGAGCTGAGCACCGACGCCAAGGAAGTGCTGCAGGACCTGGCGGCTATTTCCCAGGTGCAAGACGCCCTGGAAGAGTCCGAAGACGGCGAAGGCGATTACATGGAAGTCATGGAATACCTGCGCGTCGCGCCACTGCTGCTGTTCACCGAGACCAAAAAAGCCGCTGAGCCAGCCGCACCTAAGCCGTCGCTGCACTAAGAAAGGAAGCCCATCTGCCCATGATCCATATCCCGAAAGCGGAATACACCCGTCGCCGCAAGGCGCTCATGGCGCAGATGGAACCCAACAGCATCGCAATTCTGCCGGCCGCCGCCGTGGCGATCCGCAACCGTGATGTGGAGCATGTTTACCGCCAGGACAGCGACTTTCAATACCTGAGCGGCTTCCCTGAACCGGAAGCGGTGATCGTGCTGATGCCTGGTCGCCAGCACGGCGAGTACGTGCTGTTCTGCCGCGAGCGCAATGCCGAGCGCGAATTGTGGGACGGCCTGCGCGCTGGCACCGAAGGCGCGATCCGTGACTTTGGCGCCGACGACGCGTTTCCCATCACCGATATCGACGACATCCTGCCCGGCCTGATCGAAGGCCGTGACCGGGTGTATTCGGCCATGGGCAGCAACGCCGAATTCGACCGGCACGTGATGGAATGGATCAACGTGATCCGCTCTAAAGCGCACCTGGGCGCCCAGCCACCGAACGAGTTTGTTGCCCTGGATCACCTGCTTCACGACATGCGCCTGTATAAATCGGCGGCAGAAGTGAAGGTGATGCGCGAGGCCGCGCGAATTTCCTGCGCGGCGCACGTTAAGGCGATGCAGGCCAGCCGCGCCGGGTTATATGAGTTCAGCCTCGAAGCCGAGCTGGATTACGAATTCCGCAAGGGCGGCGCGAAGATGCCGGCCTATGGCTCCATCGTCGCTGCCGGGCGTAACAGCTGCATCCTGCATTACCAGCAGAATGACGCCGTGCTCAAGGACGGCGACCTGGTGCTGATCGACGCCGGTTGCGAGATCGACTGCTACGCCAGTGACATCACCCGCACCTGGCCGGTCAACGGCAGGTTTTCGCCCGAGCAAAAGGCGATCTACGAGATTGTGCTGGCCTCCCAGGAAGCCGCCTTTGCCGAGATCGCGCCGAACAAACATTGGAACCAGGCCCATGAGGCGACGGTGCGCGTCATCACCGCCGGGCTGGTAAAGCTGGGACTGCTGCAAGGCGACGTCGACGAGTTGATTGCCAGCGAAGCCTACCGCGCTTTTTATATGCACCGCGCCGGCCATTGGCTGGGCATGGACGTGCATGATGTGGGCGAATACAAGGTGGGCGGCGAATGGCGGGTGCTGGAAGTCGGCATGGCGTTGACCGTGGAACCCGGCATCTATATTTCGCCGGACAACCAGAACGTGGCGAAGAAATGGCGTGGCATTGGCGTACGCATCGAGGACGACGTGGTAGTGACCAAGCAAGGCTGTGAAATTCTGACCGGCGGCGTGCCCAAGACCGTCGCTGACATCGAAGCGCTGATGGCGGCTGCCCGATGAGCCGGGTCAACCTGGCCATCATCGGCGGCGGACTGGTAGGCGCCAGCCTGGCGTTGGCCTTGCAGGCGGGTGCCAAGGCACGGGGTTGGAAAATCGTGCTGATCGAACCGTTCGCGCCAGGCGACAGTTACCAACCGAGCTACGACGCGCGTTCTTCGGCGTTGTCCTACGGCGCCCGGCAGATTTATCAGCGCTTGGGTGTGTGGCAGGACATCTCCCGCCGCGCCGAGCCGATCAAACAGATTCACGTGTCGGACCGTGGCCGTTTCTCCACCGCGCGCTTGTCTGCCATGGAGGAGGGCGTGCCGGCCCTCGGCTACGTGGTGGAAAACGCCTGGCTTGGCCAGTGCCTGTGGCAAGGTTTGGACAAACAAGTGGTCAGTTGGCGCTGCCCGGCGGAAGTCACCCGCATGGAACCACTGCCCGACGGGTATCGCCTGACGCTCAACGACGAAACCGTGCTCGAATGCGACCTTGCGGTATTGGCCGATGGCGGCCGCTCCGGTTTGCGCGAGCAATTGGGCATCGGCGTGAAAACCCGGCCCTACAACCAGAGCGCGCTGATCGCCAACATCACCCCAAGCGAGGCGCACAATGGCGAGGCGTTCGAGCGCTTTACCGACGAAGGCCCAATGGCTTTGCTGCCGCTGCCGGACAACCGCTGCGCGCTGGTATGGACGCGCATCGGCATGGACGCCCAGCGCCTGGCCAACCTCGATGAGCGCAGTTTCCTGAGTGAATTGCAGGGCGTTTTCGGCTACCGCCTGGGCACGCTGAAACAAGTCGGCGCCCGCCATTTGTACCCGCTGACGCTGGTGGAGGCCGAAGAACAAGTGCGCTCGCACCTGGCAATCCTCGGTAATGCCGCCCACAGCCTGCACCCGATTGCCGGGCAGGGTTTCAACTTGTCCCTGCGCGACGCGAACGCCTTGGCCGAGGCCTTGCTGGCCGGGCCGGCAGTGCCCGGCGACCTGGCAACCTTGCAACGCTATCGCGAGCGCCAGCGCCAGGACCAGCAACTGACCGTAGGTTTTTCCGATCAAGTGACCCGACTGTTTGGCAGCGCGCAACCGTTAGTGGCATTGGGCCGTAACATGGGCCTGCTGGGCCTGGATTTGTTGCCGCCCGCCAAACGCTGGTTCGCCCGTCAGGCCATGGGCCTGGGCACACGCCCTGATGCGTAACTGGTTGACCCGACGCCTGGGCAAGGCGCGGCTGTTGCGCTGGGTGCTGTCCCTGTACCCGCCGTACCTGGGCGCGGGAATTCGGGTGCAGGTCCTCAGCGCCGATTTTCGCCATGCCAAGGTGCGCATGGGCCTGGGCTGGTACAACCGCAATTACGTCGGTACGCAATTTGGCGGCAGCCTGTATTCGATGGTCGATCCGTTCTACATGTTGCTGTTGATGGAGAACTTGGGGCGCGACTACATCGTCTGGGATAAAGCTGCGAGTATCGACTTCGTGTCGCCGGGCAAAGGCCCGGTCTACGCTGAGTTTTCCATCGACGAGGCCTTGCTGGACGAGATTCGCCGGCAAACCGAAGGCGGCGAGAAGTATTTGCCCCTCCTCAAAGTACAGATTCATGACGGCTCCGGCACTCTGGTGGCGCGGGTCGACAAAACCCTTTACGTGCGGCGCAAGCCGCCAGCAAAGCAGGCTTAAAGCATGGACATGCGCGCAGATGTGCTGATTGTCGGGGCCGGAATGGTCGGAAGCGCCCTGGCGCTGGCGTTGCAAGGCAGTGGCCTGCAGGTGCTGCTGCTCGATGGCAGCCCGCTGAGCGTTAAACCGTTCGACCAGGATGCGGCCTTCGAGCCCCGCGTGAGTGCCTTGTCGGCCGCCAGCCAGCGCATTCTGGAGCGCCTGGGCGTGTGGGATGGCATTGTCGAACGGCGCGCCAGCCCTTACGGTGAAATGCAGGTATGGGACGGCAGCGGCACCGGGGAGATCCATTTTTCGGCGGCCAGTGTGCATGCTGAAGTGCTCGGGCATATCGTCGAGAACCGGGTGGTTCAGGATGCTTTGCTCGACCGCCTGCACGACTGCGACCTGGGCCTGCTGGCCAACGCGCGCCTGGAGCAGATGCGTCGCTCCGGCGATGACTGGCTGCTGACCCTGGCCGACGGTCGCAAATTGCGTGCGCCCCTGGTGGTGGCCGCCGACGGCGCCAATTCTGCTGTGCGCCGCTTGACCGGCACCGCCACGCGCGAATGGGATTACCTGCACAACGCCATCGTCACCAGCGTGCGCAGCAGCCAGCCGCACCAGCGCACGGCGTGGCAACGCTTTACCGATACCGGCCCGCTGGCATTTTTGCCGCTGGTGCGCGAGGGTCAAGAGGACTGGTGCTCGATCGTGTGGTCGACCACACCCGCTGAGTCCGAGCGCCTGATGGCGTTGGATGATGAACGCTTCTGCCGTGAGCTGGAGCGAGCCTTTGAAGGGCGACTCGGTACGGTCATCAGCGCCGATCCACGGGTCTGTGTGCCATTGCGCCAGCGCCACGCCAAACGCTATGTGGCCGAAGGCCTGGCGTTGATCGGTGACGCGGCCCACGTCATCCACCCGTTGGCGGGGCAAGGTGTGAACCTGGGCTTTCTTGATGCGGCGGTGTTGGCTGAAGTGCTGTTGTCGGCGACCGAACGCGGCGAGCGCCTGGCGGATGTGAAGGTGCTGAGCCGTTACGAGCGTCGGCGCATGCCGCATAACCTCGCGCTGATGGCGGCAATGGAAGGCTTTGAGCGGTTGTTCCAGGCGGACCGGCTGCCGTTGCGTTGGCTGCGCAATGCCGGATTGAAACTGGTCGACCAGATGCCCGAAGCCAAGGCAGTGTTTGTGCGCCAGGCCCTCGGGCTAACGGGCGACCTGCCAGACCTCGCAAAGCCCTGAATCGAAATATGCCCCCTGTGGGAGGGGGCTCGCCCCGATGAGGCCAGCCCATCCATCGCACATCCCAACTATGCAACATCTGGTAACGCCTCCAGCAAGCGCTACTAAATGTGAGTCCTTATCATTTGCCCTCTTTTTGCAAATGAGAGACCGCACCCATGTTGGCACCCAAGCGCCTCCTGACTGCCCTGGCACTCACCCTTATCGGCAGCACCACCGTGCAGGCAGCCGACGAAGTCGTGGTCTACTCCTCGCGCATCGACGAACTGATCAAACCGGTGTTTGACGCCTACACCCAGAAGACCGGCGTGCAGGTGAAGTTCATCACCGACAAGGAAGCCCCCTTGATGCAGCGGATCAAGGCCGAAGGCGAAAACGCCACGGCCGACCTGCTGCTCACCGTTGATGCCGGCAACCTCTGGCAAGCCGAACAGATGGGCATCCTGCAGCCGTTCACTTCTGCAGTGATCGACAAGAATATCCCCCTGCAATACCGCTCTTCCAACCACGCCTGGACCGGCTTGAGCCTGCGCGCGCGGACCATCGCCTATTCCACCGACCGGGTAAAACCGGGTGACCTGACCACTTACGAAGCCCTGGCCGACAAGCAATGGGAAGGCCGCTTGTGCCTGCGCACAGCGAAGAAGGTCTACAACCAGTCGCTGACCGCCACGCTGATCGAAACCCATGGCGCGGCCAAGACCGAAGAAATCGTCAAGGGTTGGGTCAACAACCTGTCCACCGACGTGTTCTCCGATGACATCGCCGTGCTCGAAGCGATCAACGCCGGGCAGTGCGACGTAGGCATCGTCAACACCTACTACTACGGCCGCTTGCACAAGCAGAAACCGGACCTCGCGGTGAAGCTGTTCTGGCCGAACCAGGGCGACCGTGGGGTGCATGTGAACCTGTCGGGCATCGGCCTGACCAAACATGCGCCGCACCCGGAAGCCGCCAAGGCCTTGGTGGAATGGATGACCACGCCTGAGGCGCAGAAGATCTTTGCCGATGTAAACCAGGAGTTTCCGGCCAACCCCGCTGTGCCGCCATCGGCGGAAGTCGCAACCTGGGGCAAGTTCGTGGCCGATACCTTGCCGGTGGAAGTAGCCGGTAAACGTCAGGCCGAGGCCATTCGCCTGATGGATCGCGCGGGCTGGAACTGAGTACCGATCCAAATGTGGGAGCGGCCTTGTGTGGGAGCTGGCTGGCCTGCGATAGCATTACCTCGGTGTGACTGACGCACCGAGGTGCCTGCATCGCGGGTCAGCCCGGCCCCACACAACCCGCTCCCACAGTGTTAGCCGCGACTTCATAACCATCATTTCCAGAGAGCTTTTCCTTGGCCCACCCCGCCCAACGTCGCTGGTACCTGCCGGTTTTCACCGTCGCCGCACTGGTGCTGTTGCCGCTGAGCGTGTTGTTGTTGTCCTGGCAGAGCATCGATCAACAGATCTGGTCGCACCTGTGGGAAACCCAGATGCCCCGCCTGCTGGGCAACACCCTGACATTGGTGTTGGGCGTTGGCGCCGGCGTGACGCTGTTGGGCGTAAGCCTGGCCTGGCTGACCAGCCTCTGCGAATTTCCGGGGCGGCGCTGGCTCGACTGGGCGTTGATGCTGCCCTTCGCGATTCCGGCCTACGTGCTGGCTTTTGTGTTTGTCGGCCTACTGGATTTCGCGGGGCCGGTGCAAACCCTGCTGCGCGAATGGTTCGGCAACGGCTTGCGCCTGCCACGCGTGCGCTCTACCAGCGGCGTGATCATCGTGCTGGTGCTGGTGTTCTATCCCTACGTCTACCTGTTGGCGCGCACTGCATTTTTGGCGCAGGGCAAAGGCCTTATGGAAGCGGCGCGGGTGCTCGGTCAATCGCCATGGCAAGCGTTCTGGCGTGTCGCATTGCCCATGGCGCGGCCGGCGATTGGTGCCGGCATCGCCTTGGCATTGATGGAAACCCTGGCGGACTTCGGCGCGGTTTCGGTGTTCAACTTCGACACCTTCACTACGGCCATCTACAAGACCTGGTACGGCTTTTTCAGCCTTTCCAGCGCCGCCCAACTGGCCAGCCTGTTGCTTCTGGTGGTGATGCTGGTGCTGTACGGCGAACGACGTGCCCGAGGCGCCAGCCGCCCGAGTAATGAGCGACCCCGTGGCAAGGCGTTGTATCACCTGCGCGGTTTCAAAGCGGCGGCAGCCAGCACGTGGTGCGGCTTGGTGTTCGCCTGCGCCTTTGTCATCCCCATGCTGCAACTGGTCGCCTGGTTCTGGCAACGTGGCCGTTTGGACCTGGATGAGCGCTATAGCGGCTTGATCATCCATACCCTTTACCTGGGTGGCATCGCGGCACTGATTACGGTCAGCGTGGCGTTGATATTGGCCTTTGCCAATCGCCTGGCGCCTACGCGGGCGATTCGCTCCGGGATCAGTCTGGGTAATGTCGGCTATGCCTTGCCGGGCTCGGTGCTGGCCGTGTCGATCATGCTGGCGTTCAGCTACCTGGACCGTGAACTGGTGGTGCCATTGTCGAGTTGGCTCGGCGGCGCGGGCAAGCCTCTGTTGCTGGGCAGCCTGTCGGCGCTGGTGCTGGCGTATCTGGTGCGTTTCCTGGCAGTGGCCTACGGGCCGTTGGAAAACAGCCTGGCGCGAATCCGCCCTTCTTTGCCGGAAGCCGCGCGCAGCCTCGGCGTGAGCGGACCGCGACTGTTTTGCAAAGTGTATCTGCCGCTGTTGCTGCCGGGGACGTTGAGCGCGGCGCTGCTGGTGTTTGTCGATGTGCTCAAGGAAATGCCTGCGACCCTGCTGATGCGCCCGTTTGGCTGGGACACCCTGGCTGTACGAATTTTTGAAATGACCAGCGAAGGGGAGTGGGCGCGAGCCTCATTACCCGCACTCACGTTGGTGTTGGTGGGCCTGTTGCCGGTGATCGGCCTGATTCGACGCTCCGCCCGGCAAATCGGTTAGGTGCCAGTCCTACGGCTTGCGGCTACAATGCGCGGCATTCGGTGCGCTCCGTCCTTCGGATCGAGTCGCTGTGTGTCGCTGCAGGCCTTGTAGTCAGAGGTATTGAGCGCAAACAGCAGCTCTGTGCATCTTCGCCAATCCCGGAAGGAGAAACCCATGGGACAGCGTACGCCTCTGTATGACCTGCATCTCGCCCTCGGCGCGAAAATGGTCGATTTTGGCGGTTGGGATATGCCTCTGCACTACGGCTCGCAAGTTGAAGAGCACCATCAGGTGCGACGCGACTGCGGGGTGTTTGACGTATCTCATATGACCGTGATCGATGTCACAGGCCTTCAGGCCAAGGAATGGCTCCAGCACCTGTTGGCCAATGATGTCGATCGTTTGCATGGCTGCGGCCGTGCGCTTTACAGCGCCATGCTCAATGAGCAGGGCGGCGTGGTGGACGACATGATCGTTTACCGCACCGAGACCGGTTACCGGCTGGTGGTCAACGCCGCTACGCGTGATCAGGACATGGCCTGGATGCAGGCACAGCTGGGCGACTACGCGGCTCAGCTGCATGAGCGGCCAGAATTGGCGATGCTCGCCATTCAAGGCCCGCACGCCCGGCAGAAAATCGCCGAGCTGGTCACGCAGGCCCGCGGCACGCTTATCCACCAGCTCAAGCCCTTTGAAGGCCAGGCCGATGGCGATTGGTTTATCGCCCGCACGGGTTACACCGGCGAAGACGGCCTGGAAATTGTCCTGCCGGCCGAGCAGGCTCCGGGCTTTTTCAACGATCTGGTAGGGGCCGGTATCTCACCTATCGGCCTTGGCGCCCGCGATACGCTTCGCCTCGAAGCCGGCATGAACCTGTACGGCCAGGATATTCACCAGCATGTATCGCCTCTGGCGGCCAATATGGCCTGGAGCATCGCCTGGGAACCGGCTGAGCGTCAGTTCATCGGCCGCACTGCCCTTGAGGCGGAAAAGGCCGCAGGTGTGCAGTTCAAATTGGTCGGGCTGGTACTGGAAGAGCGTGGTGTTTTACGCGCTCATCAGGTGGTTCGTATCGCCAATGTTGGCGAAGGGGAGATAACCAGTGGTAGTTTCTCTCCTACGCTGAGCAAATCCATTGCCCTGGCGCGCGTACCGACGGCCACCGCCGATCGGGCCGAAGTGGAAATCCGCGGCAAGTGGTACCCGGTTCGAGTGGTCAAACCGACCTTCGTGCGCCATGGCAAAACCTTGATCTAACTATTTCCGGCAGGCCTGAGGCCGCTGACATTTCTTCTTGAGGACACAGACTATGAGCGATATCCCTGCCGACCTGCGTTTTGCCGAAAGTCACGAGTGGGCCCGTCTGGAAGCCGACGGCACCGTGACCGTCGGTATCTCCGACCATGCTCAGGAAGCTTTGGGTGATGTGGTGTTCGTTGAGCTGGCTGAGGTGGGTGCCAACTTTGACGCTCAAGGCCAGGCTGGCGTCGTTGAGTCGGTGAAAGCTGCGTCAGATATCTACTCACCGGTTGCTGGCGAAGTGATCGCCGTCAACGAGGAACTGAGCGGCAGCCCTGAACTGTTGAACTCCGACCCGTATGGCGCATGGATCTTCAAGCTCAAGCCAAGCAACCCGGCTGACTTGGAAAAACTGCTTGATGCCGCTGGCTACAAAGCGGCCATCGGCGAGTAAACGCAAGCCGTTGGAACAGCACAAATCAATGTGGGAGCTGGCTTGCCTGCGATAGCATCACTGCGGTGTTATTGAATCACCGCGGTGCCGGCATCGCAGGCAAGCCAGCTCCCACAGTTGATTGCGGATAGCTGGCAGTTTGTTTTCAGCTCGCTTTCAGTACCGCTTTTACCGCCGCTACAGACCGCTCTACGTCCGCTTCTGTCATCGCCGTGAACATCGGCAACGATACGATCAAACGCCCAACACGCTCCGCCACCGGGAACATGCCTTCCTTGAAACCCTGCGCCCGATACAAGCTCAGCAGGTGGATGGGCGGGTAGTGATAGCCAATGCCGACGCCGTGGGCCTGCATTTGTTCCATGAACGTAGCGCGGGCGGGCAGACCGTCCTGACGCTCCGGCAGTACCAGCTGGAACAGGTGCCAGTTGCTGTTTTCGAAATCAGCTGGCGGCAGTTGCGCGCCATATTGCGCTTCAAAGTCGCTGCCGAAGCACTTGAAGTAATGGCGTGCGAGGTTTTGGCGATGCGCAGTGATTTTCTCGATATGCGCAAACTGGCCCAGGCCGATAGCGGCGGCGATATCGGTCATGTTGAACTTGCCGCCCAGCACATCCACGTCCAGGCCGTCGAAGCCGGTGCGGGTAACACCTTGCAGGCGATACTTTTCAGTCAGACGGGCTTCCTCGGCATTGTTCAACACCAGGCAACCGCCTTCGGAAGACGTGATGTTCTTGTTCGCCTGGAAGCTGAACGACACGAAGTCGCCGGTCGCGCCGATACGCTCGCCATCCCAGCTGGAACCCAATGCCTGGGCGGCGTCTTCGACAATGCGCAGGTTGTACTTGTTGGCCAGCGCGTAGAGCATCGGCATATCCAGGGGCAGGCCCGCCAGGTACACAGGAATGATCGCCTTGGTGCGCGGGGTGATCGCGGCTTCTACCTGAACCAGGTCGATATTGCGGGTGACCGGGTCGATATCCGCAAATACCGGCGTGGCACCTACTTCTAGAATCACGTTGGCCGTGGCGACCCAGGAAATCGGCGTGGTGATCACTTCATCCCCAGGCCCGATGCCGGCGATGCGCAACGCGATCTCCATGGTGCAGGTGCCGGAATTGAAGGTACGCACCGGACGGCCGCCAAAGTATTCCGAGAGCTGCGCTTCGAACGCCTGCACTTTCGGCCCGCTGGTGATCCAGCCCGAGCGCAGTACATCGCCGACCGCCGAGATGGTCGCTTCGTCAATGGTAGGTTTGGAAAACGGCAGAAAGGGCTGTTGGCTCATAACGACGAAGGCATCCGTTTCAGATAGGCGATGAGTAATAGAGGTATCAGTACCGCATGGTTGCACGGCTCGACTGAATATAGCCTGTCGTCGGTGAACGAATTGTCATGTGGCGCATAAAAATGCCGCTTATCAGCGGCATTTTCTGTTGCAGGTCAGAATGAAACGCGAGCTTCAAGAAACACATTCTGCTCCTTGAGTTTGCCCTTGAGCTGTTCATCGCGGGCGTTTATCCGGTTAGCGAAGGTGTTGTAGCCGGTTTCGACCTTGCCCATGTCCACGTAACGCCAACCTGTGCCCAGAGTGACTTTTTCGCTGACCTTGGCCTCCAGGCCCAAGCCTGCGCTGTAGGCAAAGTTGTAGTGGCGGTTACTGGCGAACTGGCGGGTGGCATTGCTCTGGTATCCCGCGGCATCAATTTGCGCCATGCCGATCCCGGCCATGGCGTAGAACGACAGCCAGTCATTGACCGCGATATTTTTATAGCCGTTGAGCATCACGCGCTGGCTGTCGACCTCCAGGCGGTTGACTTTGGCATTGAAGGGCGCCCAATAGGAGTCAAACGTCGAGCTGCTGCGCGTGGTGTATTCCCCTTCCAGGCGCCAGCCATCAGCAAAGGCGTAGCCTAGAGCCAGTGACCCAGTGAACGCCTTGTTACTGTCAGGGGCCTGCACGCGATCAGTGACGCGTGGGCTGGTCAATTGCGCACTGGAGAGGTTCTGACGGGCACTGTTGAGTTTTGCCGACCCGTACCAATTTTCTGCCTGAGCCAAAGGTGCAGCTAACGCAGAGAGCGCCAAAGCGTAAGCAAGTTTTTGCATGGGAGATGATTCGCTTTAAATAAGAGAATCTCAGTATGGCGCTTGGTACTTTTGGGTTCGGCAGGAGTTTTCCGCTTTCAACGGGAAAAAGCAGAAGGCCTGGGCGGCTGCGGAGATCGTAGAGAAACGGGCATAAAAAATGCCGCTTAAAAGCGGCATTTTTTATGGGTAGGTATTACTCGGTCACAGCATTTTTCGCGAGGATGGCGTTGGCCAACTCCATGTCCGTGGCTTGCAGGCCAGGGTTGTCGGCGCGAACTTTTTGCATGGCAGCTTCCAGGTAGGGGCCGCGGATGCCGCCGTCGCTGGCGACAAAGCTACCAGCGTCGTCTTGGGCGGCGACTACCAGCTTGTGGTCCTTGAAGGTCAGGTACGTCGAGCCGGTCGTGGCACCCGACGAGATGACATTGCGCCAGAAGCTGTCGGCCATGGCTGAACCGACAGGTAGGGAAAGCACAGCGAGGGTTGCGACAGCATATTTGAGACGCATGGTGGGTGACTCCGGGTGGGTTATCTGAACAGTTTGATTGTAGATAACCCAGGCGAGTTCCATCACTGACTAAACAGTTTCGACCTGTAAAACCACGCCATCCTGACCAATGACACGTACTTGAGCGCCGACGGGGCTGTCCGGCCCGGTTGCCATCCACACGCCGTCGCCGACTTTTATCTTGCCTCGACCATCGACGATGGCTTGATGCACCACAAAGGTGCGACCTACTAATTCCGAGCCGCGCATGTTCAGCCCCGGCTGGTCGCTTACCTTGGCGCTGCTGCGCTGGCGTTTCCACCAGTACACCGCAGTGAGGATCGACAACACGGCAAATAGCAGCAGTTGCCATTCCAGCCCGAGCGGTGGGATCAAAAACTTGATCACGCCCACAGCAGCGGCAGCGATCCCCATCCACAGCAGGTAGCCACCGGCGCCAAACACTTCAAGAATCAACAGCACCGTACCCAGCGCCAACCAATCCCAGAACGACAGATGCTGCAGGAAATCCCACATGGCGATTGCCTCAGCCTTTCTTGTTGTCGAAGGTCGCCTTGACGATCTCGCCGATACCACCGACGGCGCCAATCACCTGGCTGGCCTCCAGAGGCATCAGGATGACCTTGCTGTTGTTGGCCGACGCCAGCTTGCCCAGCGCATCGATGTATTTTTGCGCGACAAAGTAGTTGATGGCCTGCACGTTACCGGTGGCGATTGCTTCTGAAACCACCTGGGTTGCACGGGCCTCTGCTTCTGCCTGGCGTTCACGGGCTTCGGATTCGAGGAAGGCTGCCTGGCGTCCGCCTTCGGCCTCAAGGATCTGCGCCTGCTTCTTGCCTTCGGCGGTCAGGATTGCCGATGCCCGCAGGCCTTCGGCTTCCAGGATCTGCGCACGCTTGATTCGCTCGGCCTTCATCTGGCCGGACATGGCGGCCATCAGGTCGGCGGGCGGGCTGATGTCCTTGATCTCGATACGGGTGATCTTGATGCCCCACGGCGCCGTGGCTTCGTCCACGGTGCGCAGCAGTTTTTCGTTGATGCCGTCACGCTGGCTAAGCATCGCGTCCAGCTCCATGGAGCCGAGCACGGTACGGATATTGGTTTGCAGCAGGTTACGGATGGCATGCTCGAGGTTATTGACCTCGTAGGCGGCCTGGGCGGTGTTGACCACCTGGAAGAAGCACACGGCGTCGATCTGCACGGTGGCGTTGTCAGCGGTGATCACTTCCTGGGGCGGGATATCCAGCACGCTTTCCATCACGTTGATCTTGCGACCGATGCGGTCCATGACCGGGATGATGATGTTGAGGCCAGGTTTAAGGGTGTTGGTGTAGCGGCCGAAACGCTCGACCGTCCACTGGTAACCCTGAGGCACCACCTTGAAACCCATGAAAAGGATGGCCACGGCCAACCCCACGAAAAGAAGCAGTACGGTTCCGATCTGCATAGCGATTCCCTATCTGATGGTGTCAGTGAAGCGACGTGCGGCCGATTGTAACGGTCTGGTCACTGATAAGGACGGTTTCAGGGTGCAACAAGCAAATCATTTGTTTCTGAATCCCCAGGCGTTACCCGTAATACTTCTGCCATCGTTGTCAGCCCGGCATTCACTTTGTCGATGCCACTCATCCGCAGGCTGCGCATGCCTTGGCTGCGTGATGCCCGACGTAAAGCCTGCACGTCGGCGCCGGGTGTAATCAGCGCCTTGAGCTTCTCGTCCATCACCATGATTTCGTAGAGCCCGGCCCGGCCTCGATAACCACTATCACGACAGTCCGCGCAGCCGACCGCTTCATGGGTATTGCCCTGCCCAGTCACCCCACGTTTGCAGTGAGGGCATAAAAGCCGCACCAAGCGCTGCGCCATCACGCCTATCAGCGTAGCTTTGATCAAATAATGAGCAATGCCTAGTTCCTGCAAACGGCTGATAGCGCTGGGTGCGTCGTTGGTGTGCAGGGTCGACAGCACCAGGTGCCCGGTGAGCGCGGCCTGGATGGCCATTTCTGCAGTTTCCTGATCGCGAATCTCGCCGATCATGATGATGTCCGGGTCCTGGCGCAGCAGTGCGCGAACTCCGCTGGCGAAGGTCAGGTCGATGTTGTGCTGCACTTGCATCTGGTTAAAGGCGGGTTCCACCATTTCTATCGGGTCTTCTACCGTGCACAGGTTGACCTCGCGGGTCGCCAGTTGCTTGAGCGTGGCGTAGAGCGTGCTGGTCTTGCCTGAGCCGGTAGGCCCGGTGACCAGGATGATGCCGTTGGCCTGGCCGGCCATGGCATGCCAGCGTTGCTGATCATCGGCAGACAAACCCAACTGGTCAAAATCCTTGAGCAGGACGTGCGGGTCGAAAATTCGCATCACCAGTTTTTCGCCAAACGCTGTCGGCAGTGTTGAGAGGCGCAACTCCACTTCGATACCCGCCGGGCTCTTGGTCTTGACCCGGCCGTCCTGGGGTTTGCGTTTTTCCGCCACATTCATTCGGCCCAGACTTTTCAGGCGGCTGACCACCGCCATGGTGACCTGGGGTGGAAATTGATAGACGTCATGCAGCAGCCCGTCGATGCGAAAACGCACGCGGCCCTGGTCGCGGCAGGGTTCGATATGGATATCACTGGCTCGCTGGCCGAAGGCGTACTGCAACAGCCAGTCGACGATGTTGACGATATGCGCGTCATTGGCGTCCGGCTCCTGATCACCGGTGCCGAGGTTGAGCAGTTCGAAGTTGCCAGCCACTGCGACTTTTTGATCGGCGCCGCTGACGGACTTTGCCAGCCGGTAAAAGTCACCGATACAGCGCTGAATCTCTCGGGGGTTGGCGACCACGCGCCTGATCGAGCGCTTGAGCACCTGTGCCAAACCGGCCTCCCATCCACGGATATGCGGCTGGGCGCTGGCGACGGTGACGGTCTGCGCATCCACCGCCACCGCAAGGATGGCGTGGCGCTGCGCGAATGCGTGGGACATCAACGGCACCACCGCCGCCACGTCGATCTTCAGCGGGTCGATACGCAGATAAGGTTGCCCGACATGCCCGGCAAGCCATTGAGTCAACGTTTCGAGGCAAGGCCCTTCAGCCGCGATGCTTTCCAACGGATGTTGAGTAGCGGGTGCTGCCGCTGACCTTTGCGCCTCGTGCGCTGTAATCAGCCCCTGCTCGACCAATGCAGGTAACAGTTGATGCAGTTCCAATCGCTGATCGTGCAAGGCGGCGAGCATGAAGATTTCCTGAGTGACGTCGGGCGTGATCTCAGGCTAGCCATCTTCTGAACACTCACCGCTCGGGGTGTGTTGCAGGCTTTTACTGATTGGCCGCCGCCACCGCTTGAGGCCGCACGGAATCGGCCTGCCACACCTCCAGCGAGCACACGCTGATCAGGTTTCGAATCTTTTCACCGATCACCTGGGCGCGGTGCCAGCTCAGACTGTTCATCACGATATCAATGCTCAGCAGATCGTCGTCACGGCTCACATTGACCTGTTGCGGCGTCAGGAACTGCAGCGCGAAGTAATTGAGTACCCGGCACAGCAGGTCCGGTTCTGCCTCGGCGGTGATCTGATAATGCGCTTGGCAGTGGGCGCTGTTGACGGCCCATGCATCGATACGCGTAGCGGGGCAGGTGGTTTCGACGGCGTGCATGCTGACTCTCCAGATTCGACTGGAGAAATTTTTACATTCGCGTGCGGAGATTTCTTATCTAAGATGCGGCTTGTTGGTGAGAAAAAGACTCACGTAATTCAGGCTTAGCGCCTTCAGAGGTATTTTTATGCACAGTGAGTTGGACGTCTACGACCGTCGCATTCTGGCCCTGCTGCAAGAGGACGCCTCGCTTTCCAGCGCGCAGATCGCCGAGCAGGTGGGTCTCTCGCAGTCGCCATGCTGGCGGCGCATTCAACGGCTTAAAGAGGAGGGCGTGATTCGCGGCCAGGTCACGCTGCTGGACCGCAAGAAGATCGGTCTCAACACGCAGATTTTCGCCGAGGTCAAACTCAATGCCCATGGACGGTCCAACTTCACCGAATTCACCGAAGCGATTCGCGGGTTTCCGGAAGTCCTGGAGTGCTATGTGCTGATGGGGGCGGTGGATTTTCTGCTGCGCATCGTTACCTCTGACATCGAGGCGTATGAGCGGTTTTTCTTCGAGAAGCTGTCGATGGTGCCGGGGATTCAGGAGGTGAATTCGATTGTGGCCCTGTCGGAGATCAAGTCCACCACCAGCCTGCCAGTGCTGCGCTGACGGTGGGAGCGCGCTTGTTCGCGAATGCGGTGTGTCAGCTACTAAAGAAGTCGACTGATCCAGCGCTTTCGCGAGCAAGCCCGCGCCCACATTTGACCCAGCGGCCTGGTATTACAGGCGCAGCAAAGTCTTCCACGCACGGTTCTGATACACCGCAATCGCCTGATGCATACGCGCATCCAGCGACTCGTCGGTAATCGGCTGATTAGCCAGTACCGCCAGCTTGTTCAGCTCACCGTACAAACGGTCCAGTTCCGGAATGTCTACCACCTGACGTGCGTGGTGCAGCCAGGCCTGGATGCGTTCGATGCGCGGCAGCTGCTCGGCCAGGTCTTCCGGTTGTTGCTGGTAACGCGACAGTTGCAGGGCAACGGCGTCGTCAGCCAGCAGGCGCGGCAGCCAGTTGGTGATTTGCGCAGCGCCCTGGCGGTTGCCACGTACGTTGCGGTCGGCGGTCCAGGTGCGGGCCAGCAGCCAGCGCGAGGTGTTCAGCGAGAACAAGCCCCAACGCACGTCTTGCAGCTCTTCAACAAACTGTTCAGGTGCGGCTTTGCGGATGTCTTCATCGTCGTCACCGGCCTGCACCAGTGGGCGCCAGTCTTCCAGCAATGCATCGAGTGCGCTGCGCAGCTCGCTGGTGGATTGACGCGGAGCGGCCTGGCCGAGGCTGCCGATCAGCGCGCGCAGTTCACCGAGGTTTTCGACCCAGTCCTGCAGCAAGCGCCAGTGACCATTGAAGCGATATTGCTCGGCCAGGCGCTGGCTGCTGCCCAACAGGTGCCACATGATCGCGGCGAAGGCGTCGTCCAGCGGCATTTCGGCGTGGATCTGCGGTGCAGGCAGGCTCAGCGAGTAGCTGCTGGCGTCATATAGACGGTAGCCGCGCTCGGCCTTGCTGATATCACACGGCATCAGCGCCAGGGTGGCGGCCAGTTCGGCAGCCAGTTCCAGCAGGGCGGCCGGTTCACCTTCGCGCAGTTCCAGTTCCAGCTCGCAGATTTCTTCTTTCTGCTTGCCGACCACCACGTGGCCCAGGTCCAGGGCGGCTTCGATCACGACCTTGGCCTTGCCACGGCCCCAGGCGATTTCGGCACGTTCGCGCACAAAATCGGTGGTGAAAATCGGCTTGAGGGTCTTTTTGTCCAACTCGGCCAGTTGCTCGGGCCAGCATTCGCCGTCGAGCTTCTTCACGTCGAGCTTGGCTTTGGGCAGGTCCCAGTTGTACTCATTGCGTTCCGACAAGCCGGCGACGCTTTGGCCACGGGTCTTGAGGGTCTGGATGATTTCGTCACCATCCTTGCGCAAACGCAGGGCGACTTTGGCCTGGGCCAGGTCGCGCTCGGGGGTGTCGAAATACTGGTTCATCAACTCACGGCGTTCCCAGCCACTTTTGTTGCGTTTTTTCAGTAGCGGGGGCTCACCCAGCGCGGCGTGTCTTTCGCGGCTGACGCGGAGCTTGTTTTCGCTTTCTTTCTGCATGGCCGGAAAATCCAGGATCGGGAGCGCAGCCGGGGAAAAGAGTGGCTGCCAAGGTCGTGCAGTGTACAGGACTGAGCCCGGCAACGCGCCGCAACGGTTTATTGTGGCGTGCAGATGGTTCTATAGTGGGGCTCATCCGGGAAGTTGAGAGGCCGCGCATGCCGTTACCGTCCATGAAAGAGCAATTCGCCGCATTGATTGCCGCGCCGTCGGTCAGTTGCACCCAAGCGTCTCTCGACCAGACCAACCGCCCGGTGATCGACCTGCTCGCCGGGTGGCTGGGCGACCTGGGTTTTGCCATCGACATCCAGCAAGTCAGCCCGGGTAAATTCAACCTGCTCGCCAGTTTCGGCAGTGGCCCCGGCGGCCTGGTGTTGGCTGGCCATAGCGATACCGTTCCCTACGACGCCGCGCTGTGGAAGACCGATCCGCTCAAGTTGACGGAAGTTGACGGCCGCTGGGTAGGACTGGGCAGTTGTGACATGAAGGGCTTTTTTGCGCTGGCCATTGAAGCAGTGCTGCCGTTGCTGGACCAGCCGTTCAAACAACCGCTGCTGATCCTCGCGACCTGCGATGAAGAAAGCTCGATGTCCGGCGCCCGCGCACTGGCCGAGGCCGGGCGCCCCCTGGGCCGCGCGGCGGTGATTGGCGAACCGACGGGCCTCAAACCCATCCGCCTGCACAAGGGCGTGATGATGGAACGCATCGACATCCTTGGCCAAAGCGGCCATTCGTCAGACCCAAGCCTGGGCCACAGTGCTCTGGAAGCCATGCACGATGCCATCGGCGAGCTGCGCGGCCTGCGCCTGGCCTGGCAGCGCGAGTACCGCAATCCGCAATTCAGCGTGCCGCAGCCGACCATGAATTTTGGTTGCATCCACGGCGGCGACAACCCCAACCGTATCTGCGGCCAATGTTCCCTGGAGTTCGACCTGCGCCCCCTGCCGGGCATGGACCCCAAGGTGCTGCGCGACGCTATCCGGCAAAAGCTCGAACCCCTGGCCGAGCGCCATAAGGTCAAGATCGACTACGCGCCGTTGTTCCCCGAAGTGCCGCCGTTCGAGCAGGCCGAAGACGCCGAGCTGGTGCGGGTGGCGGAACGATTGACCGGTCATCGTGCCGAAGCAGTAGCGTTCGGCACCGAAGCGCCTTATCTTCAGCGCCTTGGGTGCGAAACCCTGGTGCTCGGCCCTGGCGATATCGCCTGCGCCCACCAGCCGGGCGAGTACCTCGAAATGTCACGCTTGACGCCTACAGTGCGTCTATTGCGGGAACTGATCGACCATTACTGCCTGAAACCTGCATAAATTAACCCCCGCCCATTCGTACATAAGGAGAGCGAGCGTGTCGCCAAGCCTGTTCCGACGATAACCATCAGCCCGCTGTGCGCTTTTATGTTTCATCCTTTTTTGGCTGCTTTTTATTACAGGCCCAGGTTTTATGCCCGAATACGTCAATTGGCTTCGTCACGCTTCGCCCTACATCAACGCCCACCGCGACTGCACCTTTGTGGTCATGCTGCCCGGCGATGGTGTGGAACACCCCAACTTCGGCAATATCGTCCACGACCTGGTGCTGCTCCATAGCCTGGGTGTGCGGCTGGTATTGGTTCATGGGTCGCGCCCACAAATCGAAGCGCGCCTTGAAGCGCGCGGCCTCACCCCGGCTTACCACGAAGGCCTGCGCATCACCGATGCCGCGACGCTGGAGTGCGTAATCGACGCGGTCGGCCACCTGCGTATTGCTATCGAAGCACGCCTGTCGATGGACATGGCCTCCTCGCCGATGCAGGGCTCGCGCCTGCGCGTCGCCAGCGGCAACCTGGTGACGGCGCGGCCGATCGGAGTGCTTGAAGGCGTGGATTACCACCACACTGGCGAAGTGCGCCGGGTCGACCGCAAGGGCATCAACCGCCTGCTGGACGAGCGCTCCATCGTGTTGCTGTCGCCGTTGGGTTACTCGCCGACCGGGGAAATCTTCAACCTGGCCTGCGAAGACGTCGCCACCCGCGCCGCCATCGACCTGGGCGCCGACAAGCTGCTGCTGTTTGGCGCCGATCTGGGCCTGATCGACGAACATGGTCGCCTGGTCCGCGAGCTGCGTCCGCAGCAAGTGCCTGCGCACCTGCAGCGCCTGGGCAGCAACTATCAAGCTGAACTGTTGGACGCTGCCGCCGAAGCGTGCCGTGGCGGAGTAGGGCGCAGCCATATCGTCAGCTACGCCGAAGATGGCGCGTTGCTCACCGAGCTGTTCACCCGGGACGGCGGCGGTACGCTGGTGGCCCAGGAGCAATTCGAACAAGTGCGCGAGGCGGCGATTGAGGATGTGGGCGGTCTGCTCGACCTGATCAGCCCGCTGGAAGAGCAGGGCATTCTGGTGCGGCGTTCGCGGGAAGTGCTGGAGCGTGAGATCGAGCAGTTCAGCGTGGTTGAGCGCGAAGGCATGATCATCGCCTGTGCGGCGCTGTATCAGATCGCGGATTCGGATGCAGGGGAGCTGGCGTGTCTGGCGGTCAACCCGGAGTATCGTCACGGCGCACGCGGTGACGTGTTGCTGGAGCGCATCGAGACCCGTGCGCGGGCGCAGGGTTTGAAGACGCTGTTTGTGCTTACCACGCGAACCGCACACTGGTTTCGCGAGCGCGGGTTTGTGCCGAGCAGCGTTGACCGCCTGCCGTCAGCGCGGGCGTCGTTGTACAATTATCAGCGTAACTCGAAGATTTTCGAGAAGGCCCTGTAAGCCCGATTCTGGAACTCAAGCAGGTCCAAGTGTGGGAGCGGGCTTGCTCGCGAAGGCGGAGTGTCAGTCACTGAATGTGTTGACTGATCCAGCGCTTTCGCGAGCAAGCCCGCTCGCGCATTTGATCGCGTTCAGTCTTTGATGAATTTGTCGGTCACGAAAGCCGAGTAGTCCGGCAACACCGCTTCAACCTTCCCCTGTTCCTTCAAAAACTTTGCCGTTTCCCCAATCGCCTTCGCCGTGCCCCCTTTAAGCAGGGCATCGGTTTGCTGCGCCTGCGCATCCGGGAAAGTGCTGCCGGCCAAAAGCTCGGGAATATCGGCGGCATTCGAACCTGTCAGTTTGGCGATTTTCTGCACCGGCTCTGAATCCACCGTCCAGCTGTCTTTATGGGCGGCGTAGTCGGCGAATGCGTCCAGCGTGACCTTGGCAAACTTGGCCACTGTGTCAGGATGTTTTTCCGCGAAATCCTTGCGTGCCACCCACACCTCAAACGTCGGTGCACCCCACTGACCCACCTGGGCGGCGTCTGTCAGGGTTTTCCCGGTCTTGCGGATTTCCCCCAGCGCCGGTGACCACACGAACGCGCCGTCGATATCGCCACGTTTCCACGCGGCCGCAATTTCGGCGGGCTGCAGGTTCACTACTTTGACTTGCCTGGTGTCCAGCCCCCAATGCTTCAGCGCGCCGAGCAGGCTGTAATGAGAGGTTGAGACGAAGGGCGTAGCGATGGTTTTACCGATCAGGTCCTGCGGTTTGTCGATGCCACTGCCATTGCGCACCACCAGGGCTTCAGAAGCATTGATCTGCGCCGATACGATAAAGGCCACGATGGGTAGATTGCGTGAAGCCGCCGCTGCGAGGGGGCTGGAACCGAGGTTGCCGATTTGCACATCGCCCGATGCAATCGCGGTTACGACGTCGGGCCCACTGTTGAAACGGCGCCAGGCAATCTTCTCGCCGAGGGCTTTTTCATAGAGGCCGTCGGCCTGTGGGACTTTGCTGGGGTCGATGCCGGTCTGGTAGCCGATGGTTAAATCGGCCGCTTTGACACCAAAAGAAAGTATTAGTGACACAAAAACTGTAACAAATTGACGGGAGGATGTGCGTTTGGCCATGATGGCGTCGCCTTTTTGATCGTGGGTGACGTATGCAACTGAACGTCCACACTAATCGATCTAAAAAAAGGCTAGTAAATACCCTTTAGGAATTAGCTTATGGAGCGGTTGATCTATGCTGATCGGCTCGCGTCATGAAAGGGCTTATTCCTGGATGGTATGAAAAAGAATGAAACAATTCTTTTTGGGTGTATGAAAAACTCATTACCCTGCAGGGACCAAATTAACTGCGGCTAGACGAAGGTAGTAGACACACAAGGTTACGATTGACTTGTCGGTCACTATCTGGCGCTAATCGCGCATCTGTGGATCGAGGGCGTCAGACCCGAGACCAAAGAAATACAAAAATTAGAAATGAGAGGAGCGGTACATGAAGAAGTCAACATTGGCGTTGGCCGTGGCTGTCGCTGCGATTGCCCAACAGGTAAACGCCGCCGGTTTCATCGACGACAGCAAAGTAACACTGGGTCTGCGTAACTTTTACATCAACACCGACAACCGTGATTTGAAGCCTTCGGCGACCTCGAACACCCGCAGCAAGAACGCTGAATGGGGCCAAGGTTTTGACCTGCGTTTCATCTCCGGCTTCACCGAAGGGACCGTTGGTTTCGGCCTTGATGCGATCGGCCTGTACGGCGTGCGTCTGGATTCCAGCCGTGCCGACCACGGTAACTACACGGGCACCGCGTCTGGCGGCACCGTGTTCCCAAGCGATGGCAACAAAGCTGTCAACGATTTCGCCAGCCTGGGTGTGACCGGTAAGGTCAAGGTTTCCCAGACCGTGCTGAAAATCGGCACCCTGCAGCCAAACAACCCGGTCATCAAGACCAACGACGGTCGTTTGCTGCCGCAAACATTCCAAGGTGGCGAGATCTCCTCGAATGAGATCAAGGACCTGACCCTGACTGCTGGTCAGATCGAGCACTCCAAGGGCCGTAACTCCAGCAACAACGAAGGCCTGTCGCTGGCGGGTGCCAACGGTAGCTCGAACTATGACGCTGGCAACTTCGTCAACAAGTTCTACTACGCCGGTGCTGACTACAAAATCACCAAGGATCTGACTGCTTCGTACTACTACGGTGAGCTGAAAGACTTCTACGCGCAGAACTTCCTGGGCTTGGTCCACAACTGGGCTATCGGTCCTGGCGTGCTGAAAAGTGACCTGCGTTACTACCGCAGCCGCGACAACGGCGCCAACGGCAACGAAGCGGGCTACTACACCTCGGGTTACTACTCGGATCACCCGACCAACGCCACCAAGGTTAAAGGCAAAGTCGACAACGATCTGTACAGCTACCTGGCGTTGTACTCGGTTGCCGGTCACACCTTCGGCGGTGGCTACCAGTACACCAAGGGCGACAGCGACTTCCCTTGGCTGAACCAGGGTGATGGTTCTTCGAACAGCACCACCACCGACATGCAAATCCAGAAGTTTGCCCGTGCTGGCGAACGCACCTGGCAAGCTCGCTACGCGTATGACTTCGCCAAGGTTGGCCTGCCAGGCCTGACTGCTGGTGTTGTGTACCTCAAAGGCAGCAACATCCAGACCACCGCCGGTGATAAAACCGAGTGGGAACGCGATCTGACTCTGGCTTACGTTGTTCCAGAAGGTCCGCTGAAAAACCTCGGCGTCGCCTGGAAAAACGCTATGTGGCGTACCGACCTGGTCAACACCCGTGCCCAGGACGAAAACCGTGTAATCGTTAGCTATAGCTACGCGTTCAAGTAAGAGCGTAAAACCTTGCCCGGCGCAACGCCGGGCAGGGTGACTTACTGTTCAAGTCGGGCTCAACCCCCGCAAGCCCTTCCTGAATCCCCTCTTTGTACAGCGTCTCAAGGCCTTCTCGAACCTTGTGATGGATGTTGATCCTCGGCCTTTGCCGCGTCCAATGAATTGATTTTTAATATTCGTTTATCGTCTAAATAAATCGATATTTATTCTTTTTAAATAATCTTCAACCCATGCACAGTGGGCTCCATAAGCACTCACCAGGAGCCACACCATGAGCCTAAGATTGGGCGACATCGCCCCCGACTTCGAACAGGATTCCAGCGCCGGCAAGATTCGTTTCCACGAATGGTTGGGCGATAGCTGGGGCGTGCTGTTTTCCCATCCGGCGGACTTCACCCCGGTGTGCACCACCGAGCTTGGCTTTACCGCCAAGCTCAAGGACGAATTCGCCCAGCGCGGCGTCAAGGCCATTGCCCTGTCGGTCGACCCGGTGGACTCGCACCACAAGTGGATCGAAGACATCAATGAAACCCAGAACACGGTCGTCAACTTCCCGATCCTGGCCGATGCCGATCGTAAAGTGTCGGACTTGTATGACCTGATCCACCCGAACGCCAGTGACACCCTCACCGTGCGCTCTTTGTTTGTGATCGACCCGAACAAGAAAATCCGCCTGACGATTACCTACCCGGCCAGCACCGGCCGCAATTTTCACGAAATCCTGCGGGTCATCGACTCGCTGCAGCTGACTGACAACCACAAGGTGGCCACGCCCGCCAACTGGCAGGACGGCGATGAGGTGGTGATTGTGCCGTCGCTCAAGGACGAGGAAGAGATCAAGAAACGCTTTCCCAAGGGCTATCGCGCAGTGAAGCCGTACCTGCGCCTCACCCCACAGCCCAACCGTTAACACGCTACCCAATGTGGGAGCGGGCTTGCTGGCGAATGCTGGCTTTCAGTTGATGCATCTTTGAATGACACGCCGCCTTCGCGAGCAAGCCTGCTCCCACATTTGAACGCATTTGCAGTCTCACATAGCAGGGGTTTTCAGGCCGTTTCGACGGCCTTTTTTTTCGCCCCAGGATTTATAAAGTACATATGCATTTATAGAATAAACAAATGAAAAAATAAGATTTAAAGATATATAAATATGCTGATAGGGTCTGTCCCATCTTGGCGCCATCGCCACACAGCGAACCGCCGACACTTGCTCAAGGAATACCTGCATGCTGGTCGTAACACTTGGAGGCAGTCCCAGCCAGCGTTCCCGCTCCGGGGTCTTGCTGGAAAAAACCCGTCAGTGGCTGCAAGACAAAGGCGTGGAAGTGGTGAGTTATCAGATACGGGACTTCCCGGCCGAAGACTTGCTGCATGCACGCTTCGACAGCCCCAAGGTCATCGACCTGCTGCAACAGGTCGCCAACGCCGACGGCCTGGTCATTGCCACCCCGGTGTACAAAGCCTCGTTCTCCGGCGCGTTGAAAACCGTGCTGGATCTGCTGCCCGAACGCGCCCTGGCCCACAAGATCGTATTGCCCATGGCCACGGGCGGCAGCATCGCGCACATGCTGGCGGTGGACTACGCGCTGAAGCCCGTGCTGTCGGCCCTCAAGGCCCAGGAATTGCTCCACGGCATTTTTGCCGAGGACAGCCAGATCGCTTATGCCGAAGGCAGCGCCCAAGCGCAGCTGGTGCCCGTGCTTGAACAGCGTTTGCACGAGGCCCTGGAGACCTTCTATAGCGCCATGGCCCGTCGCCCCAAACCGCTGGACCCTAATGTGTTGAATGAACGTTTGTTGAGTGCTCGCTGGAGCATTTAAGCCTGACCCGATTGTTGTAGTACTCACCTTACTCAGCCGCCAACGGCCAAGCAGGTGCAGCCAACCCCCTCATCGCATTTTTGGAGAGAGCGCCATGCGCACTGTCATCTTGCGTCGTGGTCTGGTCGCACTGTTCGTTGCGGCTGTGTCCTTCGGCGCCATGGTTCAAGCCCAAGCCGCCGAAACCCTGCGGATCGGCTATCAGAAGTACGGCACGCTGGTGCTGCTCAAAGCCAAGGGCACCCTGGAAAAACGCCTGGCCGCCCAAGGCGTGCAGGTGCAATGGACTGAGTTCCCCGGTGGCCCGCAGCTGCTCGAAGGCCTGAACGTCGGCTCCATCGACTTCGGCGTCACCGGCGAAACCCCGCCGGTCTTCGCCCAGGCGGCCGGTGCCGATCTGCTCTACGTGGCTTACGAGCCGCCAGCGCCGACCAGTGAGGCGATCCTGGTGCCGAAAGACTCGCCGATCAAATCCGTGGCCGAGCTCAAGGGCAAGAAAATCGTGCTCAATAAAGGCTCCAACGTGCATTACCTGCTGGTGCGTGCGCTGGAAGATGCCGGCCTGAAATACACCGACGTGCAGACCGTGTTCCTGCCGCCCGCCGATGCCCGTGCCGCGTTCGAGCGTGGCAGTGTCGACGCCTGGGTGATCTGGGACCCGTACCAGGCTGCCGCCGAGAAACAACTGCAGGCACGCACCCTGCGTGACGGCACCGGCATTGCCGACAACCACCAGTTCTACCTGGCGACCAAGCCCTATGCCACGCAGCACCCTGAAGTGATCAAGGCGCTGGTGGAGGAAGTGCGCGCAGTGGGCGAATGGTCCAAGGCCAACCCGCAGGAAGTCACCGAACAAGTCGCACCGCTGCTTGGCCTGCCGGCTGACATCACCCTGACCTCGGTGAAGCGCCAAGGCTACGGCGCGCTGTTCCTGACCCCGGACGTGGTCGCCGCCCAGCAGAAAATCGCCGACAGCTTCTACCAGCTCAAACTGATCCCCAAACCCTTGAACATCAAGGACGTGATCTGGACGCCACCCGCCGCCGTTGCCACAGCGCCGTAATCCGATTTCTTCAGGAGACAACTCCATGAGCCTCAATATTTTCTGGTTCCTGCCTACCCACGGCGACGGCCATTACCTTGGCACCGCCGAAGGCGCTCGCGCCGTCGATCACGGTTATCTGCAGCAAGTGGCCCAGGCCGCTGACCGCCTGGGGTTTGGCGGTGTGCTGATTCCCACCGGCCGCTCCTGCGAAGACTCGTGGCTGGTGGCCGCCTCGCTGATCCCGGTGACCCAGCGTTTGAAATTCCTTGTGGCTCTGCGCCCCGGGATTATTTCCCCGACGGTGGCCGCACGTCAGGCCGCGACTCTGGATCGCCTGTCCGGCGGCCGTGCGCTGTTCAACCTGGTCACCGGTGGTGATCCGGAAGAACTGGCCGGCGACGGCTTGTTCCTCAGCCACGAAGAGCGCTACCAGGCCTCGGTGGAATTCACGCGCATCTGGCGCCGTGTGCTCGAAGGCGAAACCGTGGACTACGACGGCGAGCACATCAGCGTCAAAGGCGCCAAATTGCTCTACCCGCCGATCCAGCAACCGCGTCCGCCGCTGTACTTCGGCGGTTCTTCCGAAGCGGCCCAGGACCTGGCAGCCGAACAGGTGGAAATGGTCCTGACCTGGGGCGAACCGCCGGCCGCCGTCGCGGAAAAAATCCAACAGGTGCGCGCCAAGGCCGCGAAGCTCGGGCGTACCGTGCGCTTTGGCATTCGCCTGCATGTAATCGTGCGCGAGACCAACGACGAAGCATGGAAAGCCGCGGACAAGCTGATCTCACACTTGGATGACGACACCATCGCGCGTGCCCAGGCGTCCCTGGCGCGCTTCGATTCCGTCGGCCAGCAACGCATGGCCGCCTTGCACGGCGGCAACCGCGACAACCTCGAGGTCAGCCCCAACCTGTGGGCCGGCGTTGGCCTGGTACGTGGCGGCGCAGGCACCGCGCTGGTGGGCGATGGCCCGACCGTCGCGGCACGCGTCAATGAATACGCTGCGTTGGGCATCGACACGTTCATCTTCTCGGGTTATCCACACCTGGAAGAATCGTATCGGGTGGCCGAACTGCTGTTCCCGCACTTGGATATCGAACGTCCCGAGCTGCCCAAAAGCGCCGGTTACGTCAGCCCGTTCGGCGAGATGGTTGCCAACGACATCCTTCCCAAAGCGGCGTCGCAGAGCTGAGGCGTAGTCATGAACTATGAAAAATTAAGCCATCGTGTCGCGCCTTGGGTGCTGCCGATCCTGTTGCTGGCGGTGTGGCAGCTGTCGGTGTCGGCGGGCTGGTTGTCGACCCGCATTCTCCCGGCGCCGAGTGCGGTGATCGAGGCTGGGGTCAACCTGGTTCGCACGGGCGAAATCTGGACGCACCTGGCTATCAGCGGCTGGCGTGCCGGCCTGGGTTTTGTGATCGGTGGCAGCATCGGTTTGGCCCTGGGCTTTATCACCGGCCTGTCGAAATGGGGCGAACGCCTGTTGGACAGTTCGGTGCAGATGATCCGCAACGTGCCGCACCTGGCACTGATTCCGCTGGTGATCCTGTGGTTCGGCATCGACGAGACCGCGAAGATTTTCCTGGTAGCCCTCGGCACACTGTTCCCGATTTACCTGAACACCTATCACGGCATCCGCAACGTCGACCCGGCGCTGGTAGAAATGTCGCGCAGCTACGGCTTGTCCGGCTTCAGCCTGTTCCGTCAGGTGATCCTGCCGGGTGCGCTGCCGTCGATCCTGGTCGGCGTGCGCTTTGCCCTGGGCTTTATGTGGCTGACGCTGATCGTGGCGGAAACCATCTCGGCCAGCTCCGGCATCGGTTACCTGGCGATGAATGCACGTGAATTTCTGCAAACCGACGTGGTGGTATTGGCCATCGTCATGTACGCCATCCTCGGCAAGCTGGCCGACCTGGCCGCGCGCGGTCTGGAGCGTGTGTGGCTGCGCTGGCACCCGGCGTATCAAGTGAATAAAGGCGGTGCGGCATGACGGCTCAACAACCTCCTCGCCTGCTCAAGGGCATCCCGCTGGCGGTGCGCAAATTGCGCAAGGCCTTTGGTGCGCGGGAAGTCCTCAAAGAGATTGATCTGCACATTCCCGCTGGCCAGTTCGTGGCGGTGGTGGGGCGCAGCGGCTGCGGCAAAAGTACCTTGCTGCGCTTGCTGGCTGGCCTGGACAAAGCCAGCGGCGGCGAGTTGCTGGCGGGCTCTGCGCCGCTTGGCGATGCGATTGAAGACACGCGGTTGATGTTTCAGGAAGCGCGTCTGCTGCCGTGGAAAAAGATCATCGACAACGTGGGTCTGGGTCTGAAGGGCAACTGGCGTCCCAAGGCGCTTGAAGCGCTGGAAGCGGTTGGCCTGGCCGAGCGTGCCAACGAGTGGCCCGCGGCCTTGTCCGGTGGCCAGAAGCAGCGCGTGGCCCTGGCCCGCGCGCTGATTCACCAGCCGCGCCTGCTGCTGCTGGATGAGCCGCTGGGCGCGCTGGATGCCCTGACCCGTATCGAAATGCAGCAACTGATCGAAAACCTCTGGCAGAAGCACGGCTTTACCGTGTTGCTGGTGACCCACGACGTCAGTGAAGCCGTGGCGATTGCCGACCGGGTGATTCTGATCGAGGACGGCGAGATCGGTCTGGACCTGATTGTCGACCTGCCGCGTCCGCGCGCCCGGGGCTCGCATCGCCTGGCGGCGCTGGAAGCCGAAGTGCTTAACCGCGTGCTGTCGTTGCCCGGCACGCCGCCTGAACCCGAACCTGTTTCACCGCTACCTACGCAATTGCGTTGGGCTCAATAACTTACTTGTCCCACGAAGGAAAAACACCATGACTATTAAAGCCATCAACGTGCGTAACCAGTTCAAGGGCACCATCAAGGAAATCGTCGAAGGCGACGTGCTTTCCGAAATCGATGTTCAGACAGCGTCTGGCATCGTGACTTCTGTGATCACCACGCGCTCGGTGAAAGAGCTGGAATTGGTGATTGGCAGCGAAGTGATTGCCTTTGTGAAGTCTACCGAGGTGTCGATCGCCAAGTTGTGATTGCCGTCGCTCTGGAGGCCGCCTTCGCGAGCAATCCCGCTCCCACACTTGACCGAGTTCCAACGCTGGAATGCATTCAAATGTGGGAGCGGGCTTGCTCGCGAAGAGGCCGGCCCAGTCACCACAAGCCTTACCGCTTGGGCAAATACGCCGGCAAATAAAGCCCCACATACGCATCAAACACCCGCATCCCTTCTTCTGCCATGCGCGGCGTGATCTGGCCGTGCTGATGCACCGAGCGCGCGTAAACGCGGTCGCTGAGTTCCAGCGCCAGGGCGAACACATCCACATCAGCGGGCAACGTCGGCACTTCGAAGTGACGATTGAACACCTCCAGCATCAAATCCCCCAGTTCCAGATCATGCTGACGGTCCGCCTGGGTCACCTCGGTCAGCCCATGCTGGGCCAGGATCAACTGGCGTGCGGCGGCGTCATGGTCGTAGACACTGAGCATGCGTTGCTCGACGATGCAGGACAGGTCACGCCAATGCTTGAGTGACTCATGCTCGATGGGCGCCTGGATTGCAGCGCGGAAGGCGGCGTGCACATCGGCGGTCAGGGCTTCCAGCAACGCCGGCACACTGGCAAAAAAGTGATACACCGACGACGGTGGAATCTGCGCGCGCTCGGCCACGCTGTAGATCGACAGACTGGCCACGCCTTCGGTTGCCAGCAAGGTGCGGGCGGCGTCGAGGATCGCATCAATCCGGGCCTGGCTGCGGGCACGGGGTTTGCGAGGAGCGGCGGGGCGAGTCGTCATGGAAGTCTCCTACAAGGCAGCGGGCATTGTATGAGCACATAAGTGTGTTGTCTGCCGCGCCGCCTTCGCAGGCAAGCCAGCTCCCACATTTGACTGCGTTCCGAAGTGGGAACTCGGTTAAATGTGGGAGCTGGCTTGCCTGCGAATGGACCAACCCGGTCTCCATGAATAAACCCCTAAAAAAACGCCACAGACCAAAAGCCTGTGGCGTTTTTTCAATCCAGCAACCATTTACACGGTATGCAGGTACCAGTTGTACTCAAGGTCGGAGATGGAGTGTTCAAACTCCTCCAGCTCACTTTCCTTACAGGCGACGAAGATATCGATGTACTTAGGATCGATGTACTTGGCCATCACCTCGCTGTCGTCCAACTCGCGCAGGGCATCGCGCAGGTTATTCGGCAGGCTTTGTTCGTTCTGCTCGTAGCTGTTGCCTTCCACTGGAGCGCCCGGTTCGATCTTGTTGGTCAGACCGTGGTGCACGCCTGCCAGGACCGAAGCCATCAGCAGGTAGGGGTTGGCGTCGGCCCCGGCCACACGGTGTTCGATACGTACGGCATCGGACGAGCCGGTCGGTACGCGAATCGCCACGGTGCGGTTATCCAGGCCCCAGCACGGCG
>Ga0153931_100116_pt1 | contig 31039 bp, 29 predicted proteins | sample TSNJ015MetaG_FD_104730 | JGI IMG/M metagenome (GOLD analysis project Ga0153931, IMG submission 104730) | Attine ant fungus gardens microbial communities from New Jersey, USA - TSNJ015 MetaG | ecosystem: Host-associated > Fungi > Mycelium > Unclassified | place: USA: New Jersey, Wharton State... | reverse complement strand
GAAGGCCGCGTGTCCGCTGGCGTGTTCGTCGGCAAGGGTTCGGACCTGGGCGGCGGCTGCTCGACCATGGGCACCCTGTCGGGGCGGCAACATCGTGATCAAGGTCGGCGAAGGCTGCCTGATCGGCGCCAACGCCGGTATCGGTATTCCGTTGGGCGACCGCAACACCGTCGAGTCGGGCCTGTACGTGACCGCCGGCACAAAGGTGGCGCTGCTGGACGAGCACAACAACCTGGTCAAGGTGGTGAAGGCGCGTGAACTGGCCGGTCAGACCGACCTGTTGTTCCGTCGCAACTCGGAAACCGGTGCCGTGGAGTGCAAAACCCACAAATCGGCGATCGAGCTGAACGAAGCGCTGCACGCTCACAACTAAGCAGCCACCCAATCCCCCTGTGGGAGCGGGCTTGCTCGCGAAGGCGGTGCGTCAGTCACCATTGATTTCGACTGACACGCCGCTTTCGCGAGCAAGCCCGCTCCCACAAGGTTCGGTGTACACCCCGCCCAAGTTCACAGGGCTGAACCTATGATGATTCCCTCCCCCTGGCGCGCCGATTTTCCGGCCATCGCCGCCCTGCAACGGCAAGACCAGACCTATCTGGACAACGCCGCCACCACGCAAAAACCCCAGGCCCTGCTCGACGCGCTAGCGCACTACTACGCCAACGGCGCAGCCAATGTGCATCGTGCGCAGCATCTGCCCGGCGCCCACGCGACGCAGGCGTTCGAAGACAGTCGGCTGAAAGTTGCCCAGTGGCTGAATGCCGGTGACAGCGGGCAGATCATCTTCACCCACGGCGCCACCAGCGCGCTGAATCTCCTGGCCTATGGCCTTGAGCATCTTTTCCAACCGGGCGATGAAATTGTCATCAGCGCCCTGGAGCATCACGCCAACCTGCTGCCGTGGCAGCAACTGGCACAACGGCGGAACCTGAAACTGGTGATCCTGCCGCTGGACGCCGACGGCGTGATCGACCTCGGCGCCGCTGTGCGTCTGATCAACCCACGTACCCGTTTGCTGGCGGTCAGTCAGCTGTCCAACGTGCTCGGCGCCTGGCAACCGCTGCCGGCGCTGCTGGCGATGGCCAAGGCGCAGAACGCGCTGACCGTGGTCGATGGCGCCCAAGGTGTGGTGCATGGTCGCCACGACGTGCAGGCACTGGGTTGCGACTTCTACGTGTTTTCCAGCCACAAACTGTACGGCCCCGATGGTCTCGGTGTGCTGTTCGGGCGCAACAAGGCGCTTGAGCAACTGCAGCCGTGGCAGTTCGGCGGCGAAATGGTGCTGGAAGCCAATTATCACGATGCGCGCTTCCGCCCTGCCCCGTTGGGTTTCGAGGCTGGTACGCCGCCGATTGCCAGCGTAATCGGCCTCGGCGCAACTCTCGATTATCTGGCAGGGCTGGATCAGGACGCGATGTCGGCCCACGAAGCGGCGCTGCACGCCTATCTGCTGCAAGGCCTGGCCGCGCGCAACGGCATTCGTCTGCTCGGCAAGCCGCAACTGGCGCTGGCGAGTTTTGTCGTCGAGGGTGTGCACAACGCCGATCTGGCGCATCTTCTGACCGAGCAAGGCATCGCCGTGCGCGCCGGGCATCACTGCGCCATGCCGTTGCTGAAAAACTTTGAGCTGGCCGGGGCGATCCGCGTGTCGCTGGCGCTGTACAACGACTCCGAGGATCTGGAGCGTTTCTTCGAAGCGCTGGATCAGGCCCTGGAGTTGCTGCGATGAACCTGCCGCTCGCCGCTGCCGAAGCGCTGCAGACCTTTCAGAATGCTGCCGGCTGGGAACAGCGCGCACGGTTGCTGATGCAGTTTGGCGATCGTCTGCCGCCGCTGGATGACGCGGACAAATGCGAGGCCAACCGCGTGCATGGCTGTGAAAGTCAGATGTGGCTGGTGGGGGAATTGCAGGACGGCCACTGGCAATTCAGCGCTGCCAGCGATGCGCGGATGATTCGCGGGTTGGTGGCGTTGCTGCTGCTGCGGGTCAACGGTTTGAGCGCTGCCGAGTTGCAGCAGGTGGATTTGCCCGACTGGTTCAATCAACTGGGGCTGTCGCGGCAATTGTCGCCGTCGCGCAGTAATGGCTTGAATGCCGTGCTCAAGCGCATGAATGAGTTGGCAGGCTGATCGCCTTCGCGAGCAAGCCCGCTCCCACAGGGGATTTGTGAACGCCACAGATCCAACGTGGGAGCGGGCTTGCTCGCGAAGAGGCCATCACTGACAACCTCAAACCTGAGGTTTGACCCGATCCGCCGGCCGCCGCACACCCGCCACAATCTTGTCCACAGCCTTGGTCGCCGCGACCATGCCGAACGTCGCCGTGACCATCATCACCGCGCCAAACCCGCCGGCGCAGTCGAGCTTCACGCCATCGCCGACAAAACTCTTCTGCAAGCAGATGCTGCCGTCCGGTTTCGGATAGCGCAGCTGTTCAGTGGAGAACACGCACGGCACGCTGTAATGGCGGGTCACGGTGCGCGAGAAACCGTAGTCGCGGCGCAGGGTCGAGCGCACTTTCGAAGCCAGCGGATCGTTGAAGGTACGGTTGAGGTCGCAGACCTGAATCAGCGTCGGATCGATCTGCCCACCCGCACCGCCCGTGGTGATGATCTGGATCTTGCGGCGCTTGCACCAGGCGATCAGTGCAGCCTTGGCGTTGACCGCGTCGATGCAGTCGATCACGCAGTCGATGTTCGGCGTGATGTACTCGGCCATGGTGTCGCGGGTCACGAAGTCCGCCACCGCATGCACCGTACAATCCGGATTGATCCCGCGCAGACGCTCGGCCATCACCTCGACCTTGGGCTTGCCGACGGTGCTGTCCAGCGCATGCAACTGGCGGTTGGCGTTGCTGACGCAGACGTCGTCGAGGTCGAACAGCGAAATCTCGCCCACGCCACAGCGAGCCATGGCTTCCGCCGCCCAGGAACCGACGCCACCGACGCCGACAATCGCCACATGGGCCGCACGCAGGCGCTCGAGACCCTCGATGCCATACAAACGGGCGATGCCTGCAAACCGCGGATCTTCTGTACTCATGACCATTACCCCAAAAACCGGCGCGCATTATAGGGCCGTCGGCGGCCAAGAGCATCTTTGACGCTATGAACGGTGCACGCAGCCGTTTTCACACAACCTTTGTGGCGAGGGAGCTTGCTCCCGCTGGACTGCGAAGCAGGCCGCTTTTTGAAGGGCCACTTCGCGACCCGGCGGGAGCAAGCTCCCTCGCCACGGGAATTGCTATAACTGAATAACAAAGTTTTCTCTTACAAGCTGTTACTAAAGAACTTAAATCAGGTTGGACTGCCCAATGTCGGGCATTTTCCTGCCCGGTGTACGAGCAGTGAACTGCCGGTGTAGGATTCGCGCCCTTTTGGCGTAAGCCGATCCGTTCCTTCGTTCCACAGCCTTTGGAACCCGAAATAGCTATGTCATCGCGTAAATTTGGTCTCAACCTGGTGGTGGTTCTGGCAATCGCCGCCCTGTTCACCGGTTTCTGGGCGCTGATCAACCGCCCGGTCTCCGCGCCCAACTGGCCGGAACAGATCTCCGGTTTTTCCTATTCGCCATTCCAGCAGGGCCAGTTCCCGCAGAAGGATCAGTATCCGACTGACGACGAAATGCGCCGCGACCTGGAGATCATGAGCAAGCTGACGGACAACATCCGCATCTACTCGGTCGACGGTTCGCTGCAGGACATCCCGAAACTGGCGGAAGAATTCGGTCTGCGCGTGACCCTCGGGATCTGGATCAGCCCCGATCAGGAACGCAACGAGCGGGAAATCCAGCGCGCCATCGAACTGGCCAACACTTCGCGCAGCGTGGTTCGTGTGGTGGTCGGTAACGAGGCGATTTTCCGCAAGGAAATCACTGCCGAGCAACTGAGCGTGCTGCTGGATCGGGTGCGCGCGGCGGTGAAAGTGCCGGTGACCACCTCCGAGCAGTGGCACGTCTGGGAAGAACACCCGGAACTGGCCAAGCACGTTGACCTGATCGCTGCGCACGTCCTGCCGTACTGGGAATTCATCCCGGTCGACAAGGCCGGGCAGTTCGTCTTCGACCGCGCCCGCGACCTGAAAAAGCTGTTCCCGAAAAAGCCGCTGCTGCTGTCCGAAGTCGGCTGGCCGAGCAACGGTCGCATGCGCGGTGGCGCCGACGCGTCGCCGGCGGATCAGGCGATCTACCTGCGCACACTGGTCAACAAGCTCAACCGCCAAGGCTTCAACTACTTCGTGATCGAAGCGTTCGACCAGCCGTGGAAGGCCAGTGACGAAGGTTCGGTGGGCGCCTACTGGGGCGTGTTCAACGCCGCCCGCCAGCAGAAATTCAACTTCGAAGGCCCGGTCGTCGCCATACCGCAATGGCGCGTGCTGGCCATCGGTTCGGTGGTGCTGGCGCTGCTGTCGCTGACCCTGCTGATGATCGACGGCTCGGCCCTGCGCCAGCGTGGCCGCACCTTCCTGACCTTTATCGCGTTCCTCTGCGGTTCGGTGCTGGTGTGGATCGGTTACGACTACAGCCAGCAATACAGCACGTGGTTCAGCCTGACGGTGGGTTTCCTGCTGGCGTTGGGTGCGCTCGGGGTGTTTATCGTGTTGCTGACCGAGGCGCATGAACTGGCCGAAGCAGTCTGGACCCACAAGCGCCGGCGTGAATTCCTGCCGGTGGTGGGCGACTCGGACTACAGACCGAAAGTCTCGATCCACGTACCGTGCTACAACGAGCCGCCGGAGATGGTCAAACAGACCCTCGACGCCCTGGCCGCCCTCGATTACCCGGACTATGAAGTCCTGATCATCGACAACAACACCAAAGACCCAGCCGTGTGGGAACCGGTGCGCGACTACTGCGCCACCCTCGGCCCGCGTTTCAAGTTCTTCCACGTCTCGCCCCTGGCCGGTTTCAAGGGCGGCGCGCTGAACTACCTGATTCCGCATACCGCCAAGGACGCCGAAGTGATCGCGGTGATCGACTCCGACTACTGCGTGCATCCGAACTGGCTCAAGCACATGGTGCCGCACTTCGCCGATCCGAAAATCGCCGTGGTGCAGTCACCACAGGATTACCGCGACCAGAACGAAAGCACTTTCAAGAAGCTCTGCTACGCCGAATACAAAGGTTTCTTCCACATCGGCATGGTCACCCGCAACGACCGCGACGCGATCATCCAGCACGGCACCATGACCATGACCCGGCGTTCGGTTCTGGAAGAGTTGGGCTGGGCCGACTGGTGCATCTGTGAAGACGCCGAGCTGGGTCTGCGCGTGTTCGAGAAAGGCCTGTCGGCGGCGTATTACCACGACAGTTACGGCAAGGGTCTGATGCCGGACACCTTCATCGACTTCAAGAAGCAGCGTTTCCGTTGGGCCTACGGCGCGATCCAGATCATCAAGCGCCACACCCGCAGCCTCTTGCGCGGCAAGGACACCGAGCTGACCCGTGGCCAGCGCTACCACTTCCTCGCGGGCTGGTTGCCGTGGGTCGCGGACGGCATGAACATCTTCTTCACCGTCGGCGCCCTGCTGTGGTCGGCGGCGATGATCATCGTGCCGCAACGGGTCGATCCGCCGCTGCTGATCTTCGCAATCCCGCCACTGGCGCTGTTCGTGTTCAAGGTCGGCAAGATCATCTTCCTCTACCGTCGCGCCGTGGGCGTGAACCTCAAGGATGCGTTCTGCGCGGCACTGGCTGGCCTGGCGTTGTCGCACACCATCGCCAAAGCGGTGCTGTACGGCTTCTTCACCAGCAGCATTCCGTTCTTCCGCACGCCGAAAAACGCCGACAACCATGGCTTCTGGGTGGCGATTTCCGAAGCGCGCGAAGAGCTGTTCATCATGCTGCTGTTGTGGGGCGCAGCGCTGGGGATCTACCTGGTGCAGGGCATTCCGAGCAACGACATGCGCTTCTGGGTCGCAATGCTGCTGGTGCAGTCGCTGCCGTACCTGGCCGCGTTGATCATGGCGTTCCTCTCGTCGCTGCCAAAACCTGCGACAGCGCCTGAACCGGCGCCTGTCGTCTAATTCCTCGACGAAGTACTAAACGGCGGCCAATGGTCGCCGTTTTGCTTTAAGATAACCGCCATTTTGCAGGGCTTGGCGGGATACACGGTGTAACCGACCGAACCCAATCCCTGTGGGAGCGAGCTTGCTCGCGAAGGCTTTGTAACATTCAACCCTTAAGTTGCCTGATACACCGCTTTCGCGAGCAAGCTCGCTCCCACAGTGGCCCCAGCCCACATTCATGACTCCGGAGTTTTCCATGACGGCCCACGCCGACCTTTCGCCGACCCTCCAACTCGCCATCGACCTGATCCGCCGTCCGTCCGTGACGCCGGTCGACGCCGATTGCCAGAAGCAGATGATGCAGCGCCTGGGCGATGCCGGTTTCACCCTGGAGCCGATGCGCATCGAGGACGTGGACAACTTCTGGGCCACCCACGGCAACGACGACGGCCCGGTGCTGTGCTTCGCCGGCCACACCGACGTGGTACCGACCGGTCCGGTGACTGCCTGGCAGATCGAACCGTTCAACGCCGTGATCGATGAACACGGCATGCTCTGCGGTCGCGGCGCGGCCGACATGAAAGGCAGCCTGGCGTCGATGACCGTCGCCGCCGAGCGCTTTGTCGCCGACTACCCGAACCACAAGGGCAAGGTCGCGTTCCTGATCACCAGCGACGAAGAAGGCCCGGCGCACCACGGCACCAAAGCGGTGGTTGAACGTCTGGTGGCGCGCAAAGAGCGTCTGGACTGGTGCATCGTCGGCGAACCGTCGAGCACCACGCTGGTCGGTGACGTGGTGAAAAACGGTCGTCGCGGCTCGCTCGGCGCCAAGCTCACCGTGCGCGGCGTGCAGGGCCACGTAGCCTATCCGCACCTAGCGAAGAACCCGATCCACCTCGCCGCCCCGGCGCTGGCCGAACTGGCCGCCGAGCACTGGGATCATGGCAACGATTTCTTCCCGCCAACCAGTTTCCAGATTTCCAACCTCAACTCCGGCACCGGCGCGACCAACGTGATCCCGGGTGATCTGGTGGCGGTGTTCAACTTCCGTTTCTCCACCGAATCCACCGTCGAAGGCCTGCAGAAACGTGTGGCCGACATTCTCGACAAACACGATCTGGACTGGCACATCGACTGGGCGCTGTCCGGTCTGCCGTTCCTCACCGAGCCGGGCGCGCTGCTCGACGCGGTGTCGTCGAGCATCAAGGACATCACCGGCCGCGAGACCAAGGCGTCGACCAGCGGCGGTACCTCCGACGGCCGTTTCATCGCGACCATGGGTACGCAAGTGGTTGAGCTGGGCCCGGTCAACGCGACCATCCACCAGGTCAACGAACGTGTGCTGGCGGCCGATCTCGACGTGCTGACCGAGATCTACTACCAGACCCTGATCAAGTTGCTCGCCTGATGCTCGCGTGCCCGATCTGCAGTGAACCGCTGAACAGCGTCGACAACGGCGTGGTCTGCCCCGCCGGCCACCGCTTCGACCGTGCGCGTCAGGGCTACCTGAACCTGTTGCCGGTGCAGCACAAGAACAGCCGTGATCCTGGCGACAATCAGGCGATGGTCGAGGCGCGCCGCGACTTCCTGAACGCCGGGCATTACGCGCCGGTGGCTAAGCGTCTGGCCGAACTGGCGGCAAGTTATGCGCCAGCGCGCTGGGTCGATATCGGTTGCGGTGAGGGTTACTACACCGCACAGATCGCCGAGGCCCTGCCGGAAGCCGATGGCTACGCACTGGACATCTCGCGCGAGGCGGTGAAACGCGCCTGCAAGCGTAATCCGGCGCTTACCTGGTTGATCGCCAGCATGGCGCGCGTGCCGTTGGCGTCGGGCAGTTGCCAGTTTCTCGCCAGCGTTTTCAGTCCGCTGGACTGGGCCGAAGCCAAGCGCCTGCTCAGCGTCGGCGGCGGCCTGATGAAGGTCGGCCCGACCAGCGGCCACCTGATGGAACTGCGCGAACGCCTGTACGACGAAGTGCGCGAATACACCGACGACAAGCATCTGGCCCTGGTGCCGGAAGGCATGGCGCTGGCGCACAGCGAAACCCTGGAATTCAAACTGACGCTGGACAAGCCCGAGGATCGCGCCAACCTGTTGGCGATGACACCCCACGGCTGGCGCGCCGGTGCCGAACGCCGCGCCGCAGTGATCGAACAGGCCGAGCCGTTCGTGACCACCGTGTCGATGCGCTACGATTATTTCGTTCTTCAATAACTTTTGGTCTCGGGCGAGTGCCCGGGGCCGGCTAAATCCGCGAATGGATTTTTCAGACCCGCAGTGAGGACATCCATGCGCCAACCGGATATCGAGATTTACCTGAAAGACGCCGACGTCGACCACAAGGCGATTTCCGCCTGGCTCGGCGCAGCCCTGGGCCCGTGCAGCGACTGGGTACAGAAAGGCCAGACCTACAAATGCAAGGCCGGCAATGTGCCGGTGACCTGGCTGCCGAAAGCCGTGGGCAAATGGAACAGCCTGTACCTGGAAAGCGATGCGACCCCATGGGACGACGACATCGCCTGCGCCCGCGCCGCCTTTGCCGCGCTGAACGTCGAAGTGCGTTGCGCACCGGGCACGTGGGTCGAGGAAGAAGGCGAAGAGACGGCGGATCGCTGGATTCGCATCAGCGAAGACGGTGAAGAAGAGATCACCTGGAAGACCGCTTAATCGCAGTCAACACAGATCCAAATGTGGGAGCGGGCTTGCTCCGGGCGGCGTTCCGACGAATGCGGTGTATCAGCTACAGATATGCTGAATGACACGACGCATTCGCGAGCAAGCCCGCTCCCACAGTGGTTTTGGGGTGTTTTGGAGCGTTGTATTACAGACCTACCACATCCTCAGCCTGCAACCCCTTCTCCCCCGTCACCACCGCATATTCAACCTGCTGACCTTCAGTCAGCGAGCGATGCCCTTCACCGCGAATCGCGCGGTAGTGCACGAACACGTCCACGCCGTCGTCGCGCTGAATGAAGCCGTAGCCCTTGGCGTCGTTGAACCACTTCACATTGCCGGTTTCACGTGTTGCCATCTGTTCATACTCCTTTTTTATTATTGAACAGGCTTTTCGCAGGAAAGCCTTTGCGGAACGTCAGACTGCGCCCGACGTCCATAAAGGGCCCCGGCGACAGATTGCCGAGTATATGACACGCGCCAAAACTCTCAACAGGAGTTTACTTCGCCGCTTTTTTGCCGATTTTCGATGAATCCGGCACACTGTCCGCCCCCGAGCATCTGCTCGGTTTTATCCACTCACGCAGAAGCCGTATGACCCGTTCCCCGTTCCGCCGTCTTGTGTTTGGCACCTTGCGCCGACTGTTGTACCTCTGGGTTCGCTCGGAGACGATCAACCAGTCGTCGTTCACCCTCAACCTCGACCGCAGTCGTCCGGTGTTCTACGTCCTGCAAAATCCATCGCTCACCGATCTGGCAGTAGTCGACACCGAGTGCACCAAGGCCGGCCTGCCGCGTCCGGTGCTGCCGGTGTCCGTCGGGCCGTTGATCGAACCGGCAGCGTTTTTCTACCTGACGCCGGACCCGGACTGGCTCGGCCGTCAAGACAAGCGCGGCGCACCGCCGACCCTGACCCGCCTGGTCAGCGCCCTGACCCAGAACGCCGCCGAAGACGCGCAGATCATTCCGGTCAGCGTGTTCTGGGGCCAGTCGCCGGACAGCGAAAACAGTCCGTGGAAGCTGCTGTTCGCCGACAGCTGGGCGGTCACCGGGCGTTTGCGCCGGCTGCTGAGCATCATCGTTCTGGGGCGCAAGACTCGCGTGCAGTTCTCCGCGCCGATCCACCTGCGCGAACTGATCGACCACAACAAGGGCCACGAGCGCACCGTGCGCATGGCCCAGCGCATCCTGCGCGTGCATTTCCGCAACCTCAAAGCCGCGGTGATCGGCCCGGACATTTCCCACCGGCGCAATCTGGTCAAGGGCCTGCTCAACCAGCCACTGGTCAAGCAAGCGATCGTCGAAGAGGCCGAGCGCGAGAACATCTCTCTGGAAAAAGCCAAGGCCCAGGCGTTGCGCTACGGCAACGAGATCGCCTCGGACTACACCTACACCGCGATCCGCTTCCTCGAAGTGGTGCTGAGCTGGTTCTGGAACAAGATCTACGACGGGATCAAGGTCAACCACATCGAAGGCGTGCAGAAGGTCGCTCAGGGTCACGAAGTGATCTACGTGCCGTGCCACCGCAGCCACATCGACTACCTGCTGCTCTCGTACCTGCTGTTCCGCAACGGCCTGACCCCGCCGCACATCGCCGCCGGGATCAACCTCAACATGCCAGTGATCGGCAGCCTGCTGCGCCGTGGCGGCGCGTTCTTCATGCGCCGGACGTTCAAGGGCAATCCGCTGTACACCTCGGTGTTCAACGAATACCTGCACACCCTGTTCACCAAAGGCTTCCCGGTCGAATATTTCGTCGAGGGCGGCCGCTCGCGCACCGGGCGCATGCTGCAACCGAAAACCGGGATGCTCGCGATCACCATGCGCAGCTTCCTGCGCTCGTCGCGCATGCCGATCGTCTTCGTGCCGGTGTACATCGGTTACGAGCGCGTGCTTGAAGGTCGTACTTACCTTGGCGAACTGCGTGGCGCGAGCAAGAAGAAAGAGTCGATCTTCGACATCTTCAAAGTCATCGGCGCGCTCAAGCAGCGCTTCGGTCAGGTCGCGGTGAACTTCGGCGAGCCGATCAAACTCGCGGAGTTCCTCGACAGCGAACAACCGGACTGGCGCCAACAGGAACTCGGCCCGCAGTACAAACCGGCGTGGCTCAACGAAGCCACCAATCGCCTCGGCGAGAAAGTCGCACAGCACCTGAACGAAGCGGCGGCGATCAACCCGGTCAATCTGGTGGCGCTGGCGCTGCTCTCGACCACTCGCCTGGCGCTGGACGATCGGGCCATGGCGCGGGTGCTGGATCTGTATCTGGCGCTGCTGCGCAAAGTCCCGTACTCGCCACACACGACCCTGCCGGAAGGCGATGGCCGTGCGCTGATCGAACACGTGAAGGACATGGATCTGCTGTCCGAGCAGAACGATGCGCTGGGCAAGATTCTCTATCTGGACGAGCAGAACGCCGTCCTGATGACCTACTACCGCAACAACGTGCTGCACATCTTCGCCCTGCCGGCGCTGCTGGCGAGCTTCTTCCAGAGCACCTCGCGCATGAGCCGCGAACAGATCCTGCGCTACACCCGCGCGCTGTATCCGTACCTGCAGGCGGAGCTGTTCATTCGCTGGAGCCTGGACGAACTCGACGCCGTGGTCGATCAATGGCTGGAAGCCTTCGTCGAGCAAGGCCTGCTGCGCTTCGAGAAGGATGTGTATATGCGTCCGGCGCCAAGTTCGCGGCACTTTGTGCTGCTGACCCTGCTGTCGAAAAGCATCGCCCAGACCCTGCAGCGCTTCTACATGACCGTGTCCTTGCTGCTCAACAGCGGCCAGCACAGCATCAGCGCCGAAGAGCTGGAAGACCTGTGCACCGTGATGGCCCAGCGCCTGTCGATCCTCCACGGCTTGAACGCCCCGGAGTTCTTCGACAAGAGCCTGTTCCGTCACTTCATCCAGACCCTGCTCGACCTCGACGTACTGCGTCGCGACGAAGCCGGCAAGCTGAGCTACCACGAACTGCTCGGCGAACTGGCCGAAGGCGCGGCCAAACGCGTACTGCCGGCGGAGATTCGTCTGTCGATTCGTCAGGTAGCCCTGCATCGCAGTGAAGATGCCGCCGAAACAGCGGATGCACCGCAAGTCTGAAACTTGCCGACAACTAACGGGGACGCCCTGCAATGGCCCCGTTAGTTGATTCATGAATTAATAGGCGCCATCAACCAATCACGATACGGATATCGAGATGAGCCTGTTAAATCAACAACCCCCCAGCGTCACTTTGAACTTCAGTCTGCCAGCGGACTTTGTTGCCCCACAGGGCGGCATCAGCGAAACGCGGGTCAGCGTCAAACGCGTCAACTCTGCAGCGCCCGTCACGATCAAGGACTGGCGCCATGCTTCGCTCTATGACGCCGGATGGAAGTTTGACTTTCCCCACCCTTACAGCGATGTGGGCGTGAAGTATCAGGTCAATGTCCAGATGCTTCACAACCGCCAACCGTTGCTGATCGAGCTGGACTACTTCGTCACCGTCAACAAGGCGCCGCATCGCCAGACCTTGCACTTGAGCCCGATCGGGCAACTTTATGTCGAAGTACAGGAACCCACGACGGTCCCGGCTGAAGAAGCCGTGACCATCAGATTGCATGAACTCGAGCAGCCGCAAGTTGAACTGGTACGCGTCAACCATGACGAACAGACCGCCACTTCGTTTTATCTGAAATACGATCCGGACAGTGTCATCCCTGGCAAACGTTATGTGCTGAGCGCCGTTGAAAACCGCTACCACCAAGCGGTTCCGGTTTCACCGGGATCGATTGAACTGTCCCCTGTCACACGCGAACAACAGGCGTGGTCATTTCAGGCCCTGATGCATTGGCTGGAAAAACCCTTACGTTTGTTCACTGACGCTGACGCCAAAATCCGCTAGATTTCCTTCGGCGCCGGGATTCTTCCGGCGCAAACGTCTCAGAGGTCCCCAATGAAAAAACTCACCCTCCTCGCCGCAGCCACCCTGTTGAGCGCCTGCCAGTCGACCACCCCCGCCGGCAAGGTCGGCCTCGATGGCGAAGTGTTCTACCTGCAACGCATCGCCCTGCCACCGAGCGCGACCCTGAGCGTGAGTCTGCAGGACGTATCGCTGGCCGACGCCCCGGCGGTGGTCCTCGACGAACAGAAAGGCCCGGTCAAAGGCCAGGTGCCACTGCCGTTCCACTTGAGTTACGATCCGGCCCAGGTCAAACCCGGCCACCGCTACTCGGTCAGCGCGCGCATCGAAGTCAACGGCGAGCTGATGTTCATCACCACCGAGAACCACGCCGTGCAACTGGACGGCAACGATCCGCAGCCGCTGAAAATCCGCGTCGACGCCATTCGCTAATTGTCTTTCAAGGAAGCTGCCATGCTCCGCCCTACCCTTCGCTTCGCCGGCCTGTGCGCGGGCTTGATGATCTCTGCCAGCGCCCTGGCACTGTCGCTCAGCGACCTCTCGCAACAAGACGCCACCGGCGGCCTCAAGGACGCCCTGACCCAAGGCGCGCAAATCGCCGTCAAACAACTCGGCACCCCGGGCGGCTTCAGCAACAACCCGGAAGTGAAAATCGAACTGCCGGGCAAACTCGGTAAAGTCGCCGGCAAGATGAAAGCCTTCGGCATGGGCGCCCAGGTCGACGAACTCGAAACCGCGATGAACAAAGCCGCGGAAAGCGCCGTGACCCAGGCCCAGCCGATCCTCGTCGACGCCGTGAAGAAAATGACCGTGGCCGACGCCAAGGGCATCCTCAGCGGCGGCACCGACTCGGCCACCCAATACCTGGACAAAACCAGCCGCGAACAAATCCGCGCCAAGTTCCTGCCAATCGTCAAACAAGCCACCGACAAAGTCGGCGTAGCACAAAAGTACAACGCCTTCGCCGGCCAGGCCGCGACCCTGGGTGTAGTGGATGCGAAAAGCGCCAACGTCGAAAACTACGTCACCGAACAAGCGCTGAACGGCCTGTTCGAAATGATCGGCAAACAGGAAGAAACCATTCTCAAGAATCCCGCCGCTGCAGCGACGGGTCTGGCGAAGAAGGTGTTCGGCACCTTGTAATTTTTGCCGCGGCACGCAAAAGCCCGCTGAACCTGTGAAGGTCGGCGGGCTTTTTATTGTGGGTCAGCCTTGCGGATCGACTTGATCGAGGACGCGGCTAACCGAGAGCTCAGCGAGCGATTTTTAAACAGACCAAAGAGGTTGGGTGGCTGGGCGGGCCTCTTCGCGAGCAAGCCCGCTCCCACAGTGGGATTGGGTGCAGGCAGTTGGAGATTGGTCGGCTCATAGGCCGCCATCGCTGGCAAGCCAGCTCCCACATTTTGGATTGGGTGCAGGTAGTTGGAGATTGGTCGGCTCATAGGCCGCCATCGCTGGCAGGCCAGCTCCCACATTTTGGATTGGGTGCAGGTAGTTGGAGATTGGTCGGCTCATAGGCCGCCATCGCGAGCAGGCTCACTCCTACAGTGGGATTGGGTGCAGGCAGTTGGAGATTGGTCGGCTCATAGGCCGCCATCGCTGGCAAGCCAGCTCCCACATTTTGGATTGGGTGCAGGTAGTTGGAGATTGGTCGGCTGTCAGGCCGCCATCGCGAGCAGGCTCACTCCTACAGTTGGATTGGGTGCAGTGTAGTTGGAGATTGGTCAGCTCATAGGCCGCCATCGCTGGCAAGCCAGCTCCCACATTTTGGGTTGGGTGCAGGCAGTTGGAGATTGGTCGGCTCGTAGGCCGCCATCGCGAGCAGGCTCACTCCTACAGTGGGATTGGGTGCAGGTAGTTGGAGATTGGTCGGCTGTCAGGCCGCCATCGCGAGCAGGCTCACTCCTACAGTGGGATTGGGTGAATCAGTTGGAGATTGGTCGGCTCATAGGCCGCCTTCGCGAGCAGGCTCACTCCTACAGAAAAGCAAAAGCCGACCGCATGCTTTTCACCACTCAACAGGATGAGCGCAAGCTCGGCTGCAGCTCTTGATCTTGCCGTGCCGGCCCCATCGGCAGGCTGAGTGGAGGGGTTCATCCGGGGGTGGGAGCGCAGCGACCGTTTGGCGAAGCCAAATGCATCGAGAGGAGGTGCAGCGAAGCAAACCGGAGGCGATGCCCCCGGATGAACCCCGCAACGAAGGAACCCGAGCCTAAGCGAGGGCCGAACGCCGGGGCCAAGACCTTTGCTTCCTTTGGGGCGTTTGCCAAAGGGAGTCGCTGTAAAAGCGAAACCGCCAGCCGCCACACCCAAAAAAACGGATAAACCCCCAAAACCCCAGGAACATGGTCGGCCCAAAGGCCGCCAAGTCCAAAACCATCAAGCGTCGCGACGCACCCGGAACCAAGCCGCATACAAAGCAGGCAAAAACAAAAGCGTCAAAGCCGTAGCCACAATCAACCCCCCCATAATCGCCACCGCCATCGGCCCAAAAAACACACTCCGCGACAAAGGAATCATCGCCAACACCGCCGCCAAAGCCGTCAAAACAATCGGCCGAAACCGCCGCACCGTCGCCTCGATAATCGCCTGCCAAGGCTTAAGACCAGAGGCAATATCCTGCTCGATCTGATCCACCAGAATCACCGAGTTACGCATGATCATCCCCGACAGCGCAATCGTCCCCAGCATCGCCACAAACCCGAACGGCTGGCGGAACACCATCAGAAACAACACCACCCCGATCAACCCCAGCGGCGCCGTCAGAAACACCATCGCCGTGCGCGAGAAACTGCGCAGTTGCACCATCAGCAACGTCAGCACCACCACAATGAACATCGGCACCCCGGCATTCACCGACTTCTGCCCACGCTCCGAGTCCTCCACCGTACCGCCAACATCCAGCAGATACCCGTCAGGCAATTCGGCGCGAATCGGATCCAGCGTCGGCTGAATCTGCTGCACCAGCGTCGCCGGCTGCTCCTTGCCGTAAATGTCCGCGCGCACCGTCACCGTTGGCAACCGATTGCGATGCCAGATGACGCCTTCCTCAAACCCATATTCCAGCGTGGCAATCTGCGACAACGCCACACTGCGCCCGTTATCGGTCGGCACCGCCAGGCTCGGCAACAGCGACAACTCGGTGCGCTCATGCACAGTGCCGCGCAGCAGAATCTCGATCAGTTCGTTGTCCTCGCGGTACTGGCTGACACTCGAACCCGTCAGCGAACTCTGGAGGAATTTCGCCAGATTGGCCGTGCTCACACCGAGCGCCCGTGCACGGTCCTGATCGATGTTCAGGTACACCACCTTGCTCGGTTCTTCCCAATCCAGGTGCACGTTGACCACGTGCGGGTTCTCGCGCACCTTGGCCGCCACTTTGCGCGCCAAGGCGCGGACCTCTTCGATGTGTTCACCGGTGACGCGGAACTGCACCGGATAGCCAACCGGCGGGCCGTTTTCCAGACGCGTGACCCGCGAACGCAAGGCCGGGAATTGCTCGTTCAACGTGTCGATCAACCAGGTACGCAGGGTCTCGCGCTCCTCGATGTTTTTCGCCAACACCACAAACTGGGCGAAGCTCGCCGCCGGCAGTTGTTGATCCAGCGGCAGGTAGAACCGCGGCGAACCGGTGCCGACATACGCCACATAGTTGTCGATGCCGGCGTGATCCTTGAGCATCGCCTCCAACCGTTTGACCTCGGCCGTGGTGTTGGCCAGCGACGCCCCTTCAGCCAGTTTCAGATCGACCATCAATTCGAGCCGGTTGGAGGCCGGGAAGAACTGCTGCGGCACGAAACGGAACAGCATCACCGACGCAATAAACAGCCCCACCGTCAGCACAATCACGGTTTTGCGGTGCGCCACGCACCACTCCACCAGACGTCGCACCCGTTGATAGAACGGCGTGCCATACGGGTCGGCCTGCCCGTCGGTCGTGCCGTGTTTGGCGGCATGAATCTTCGCCAGATCCGGCAAGAGTTTTTCCCCCAGATACGGCACGAACATCACCGCCGCCACCCATGAGGCGAGCAACGCGATGGTCACCACCTGGAAGATCGAACGGGTGTATTCGCCAGTGCCGGACTGCGCGGTGGCAATCGGCAGGAAGCCGGCGGCGGTGATCAGCGTGCCGGTGAGCATCGGGAACGCGGTACTGGTCCAGGCGTAACTGGCGGCCTTGATCCGGTCGAAGCCCTGCTCCATTTTGATCGCCATCATTTCCACGGCGATGATCGCGTCGTCCACCAGCAAGCCCAACGCCAGCACCAGCGCGCCGAGAGAGATCTTGTGCAGACCGATGCCGAGGTAATACATGCAGGCGAACGTCATCGCCAGCACCAGTGGAATGGTCAGCGCGACCACCATGCCGGTGCGCACACCGAGGGAGAAGAAGCTCACCAGCAACACGATCGCCAGCGCCTCGACCAACACCTGGACGAATTCGCCGACACCGGTTTTCACCGCTGCCGGTTGGTCGGACACCTTGCGCAGCTGCATGCCGGCCGGGAGGTTCTTTTGCAGGCGCGAGAATTCGCCCTCCAGCGCTTTACCCAGCACCAGAATGTCGCCGCCGTCCTTCATCGCCACCGCAAGACCGATGGCGTCTTCGCCCATGAAGCGCATGCGGGGCGCCGGTGGATCGTTGAAACCGCGACGCACGTCAGCGACATCGGAGATGCGGAACGTCCGATCACCGACCCGGATCGGGAAATTCTTGATCTCGTCGACCGTCTGAAAATTCCCCGAGACCCTTAGCTGCACACGCTCGCTGCCGGTCTCGAAAAAGCCGGCGGTGGACACCGCGTTCTGCTCTTCCAGCGCCTGCTGTACCGCCGCCAGTGGCAAGCCAAGGGTGGCGAGTTTGACGTTGGACAGCTCGACCCAGATTTTCTCGTCCTGCAAGCCAAGCAGATCGACCTTGCCGACATCCTTGACCCGTTGCAGTTGGATCTGGATACGGTCGGCGTAATCCTTGAGCACCGCGTAGTCGAAACCGTCGCCGGTCAGCGCGTAGATATTGCCGAAGGTGGTGCCGAATTCATCGTTGAAAAACGGCCCTTGAATCCCCGGCGGCAAGGTCTGGCGAATGTCACTGACCTTCTTGCGCACCTGATACCAGAGGTCGGGAATGTCCACCGAATGCATGGAGTCGCGGGCAATAAAGGTGACCTGGGATTCACCTGGGCGGGAGAACGACACAATGCGTTCGTATTCGCCGGTTTCCATCAGTTTCTTTTCGATGCGTTCAGTGACCTGACGCGAGACTTCCTGCGCGGTCGCCCCCGGCCAACGGGTCTGGATGACCATGGCCTTGAAGGTGAACGGCGGGTCTTCGCTCTGGCCGAGTTTGGTGTAGGACAAGGCGCCGACGATGGCCAGCAAAAGCATCAGGAACAGTACGATCTGGCGATTACGCAACGCCCATTCGGAAAGGTTGAAGCGCATCGGGACTTACTCCTTGTCCGCCAGATTGACCACACGGTTGGAGCGATCCACAGGCCGCACCTGCTGACCTTCGAGCAATACGTGAACGCCGGCGGCAACTACCCAGTCGCTGGCGTTGAGGCCTTCGAGCACCGGCACGCTTTTCTCGCCGAACGGGCCGATGCGCACCGGGGTCTTTTTCAGGGTGTTGTTGGCGCTGACGACCCAGACGTAGGTCGCGCCGTTTTCCGCGGTGAGCGCCGAGAGCGGCACCGACAGCGGCACGGCATCCGCCGATTGCACAAACACCCGGGCGCTCTGGCCGAGTTCGGCCGGTACTTTGCCGCTGGTGAACGAGATGCGTGCAGCGAAGGTACGGGATTTCGGATCGGCTGCCGGCGACAGTTCACGAATCTGCCCGGCGAAGCGCTGGTTCTGCTGGGTCCACAGTTCAACGGTCACTGGCTGGCCGACTTTGAACCGTCCGAAGCTCTGCTCCGGCAGGCTGATCGACACTTCACGCTCGCCATCGGTGGCGAGGGTGAACACGGTTTGCCCGGCGGCAACCACTTGCCCGACTTCCACCGAACGCTTGGCCACCACGCCGTCCTGCGGTGCGCGCAGCACGGCGTAACTGGCCTGGTTGGTCGAGACGTTGAATTCGGCTTTGATCTGCTTGAGACGGGCTTCGCCGGAGCGGTAGAGGTTTTCCGCATTGTCGTAGGCGGAACGGCTGACCATCTGCCGCTCCATCAGGGTCTTGTAGCGGTCACGCTCGGCGCGCACCAGATTCAGATTGGCTTCAGCGGCGGCGACCTGTGCGCGGGTGGCTTCCAGCTGCAGGCGCACATCCTGTGGATCGAGTTCAGCCAGTGGCTGATCGGCTTTGACCCGCTGACCTTCTTCGACCAGTCGTCGGCTGACTTTGCCGCCAATGCGGAACGCCAGATCGGGTTCGTAGCGCGCGCGCACTTCGCCCGGATAACTTTCCATCGCCTGCGCCGAAGGCTCTGGCTGCACCACCATGGCCGGTCGAACGCTGACTTGCGTCGCCTCTTCCTGACCGCACGCGGACAATAAAAAAGCCAGGCTGACTGGCACGGCAAACGACAACGCATGGCGGAACATGGTGACGGACCTTTCGCTAATGGTGCTTGGAATATTTATACTGGCCGGTATGGTATTAATAGCAAACTCACCAGTCCAGTATTAAAAGCGAAGAATGTCGAACAATCTTTCAGCTCCAAACGGCCCGGGCCGACCGAAGGACCCGGCCAAGCGCCGGGCGATCCTCGATGCGGCGAAAACCCTGTTTCTGAGTCACGGCTACGCCAACACCAGCATGGACGCGGTGGCCGCCGAGGCTGGCGTGTCGAAACTGACGGTTTACAGCCATTTCAACGACAAGGAGACGCTGTTCTCCTCCGCCGTGATGGCCAAATGCGAGGAGCAGCTACCGCCGCTGTTCTTCGAATTGCCCGCCGGAATCCCCGTGGAAAAAGTGTTGCTGAACATTGCCCGGGGCTTTCATCAGCTGATCAACAGCGACGAGTCGGTGAATCTGCACCGCTTGATGATGGCGCTGGGTACGCAAGATCCGAAGCTGTCGCAGATTTTCTTCGAAGCCGGTCCCGAGCGCATGGTGCAAGGGATGGAGCGGCTGCTGAAGCGCATCGACGAGACCGGCGCGCTGCGCATCGATCAGCCGCGTAATGCGGCCGAGCATTTCTTCTGCCTGATCAAGGGCGCGGGGAATTTTCGCTTGCTGTATTGCTGCGGTGAGCCGCTGAGCGAAGAGGCTTCAGAGAGTCATGTGCAGGAAGTGGTGGGGTTGTTCATGCGGGCGTATCGGCCCTGATTCTGCGGTGTTTTTGCGGACGCCTTCGCGAGCAAGCTCGCTCCCACATTGGATTGCATTTCAAATGTGGGAGCGAGCTTGCTCGCGAATGGACGCAACTCGGTCTCAGGGTTTCAACGCTTTCTTCGGGTAGATGTCATACCGACTGGATTTGCCATCCAGCGCATGGCTCGGTTTCGGCCCCTCGATGCACGGCGCCTTGCGCGGACGCTTGACCACCACCCGATGCGTCGCCAGTGCCAATGCCGCTTCGAGCAGCGCCGGTGCATCCGGATCATCCCCGACCAGTGGCCGGAACAGGCGCATTTCCTTCTTCACCAGCGCGGTTTTCTCGCGGTGCGGGAACATCGGGTCGAGGTAGATCACCTGCGGCGGCTCGCCCTCCCAGTTGCGCATGACTTCGATGGAGTTGCCCTTGAGCAGCTTCATCCGCGCGACAATCGGCGCCACGTCGAAATCTTCCGCCGCCCGCGCCAGACCATCCTCCAGCAACGCGCCGATCAACGGCTGACGCTCGATCAGGCTCATCTCGCAGCCCAGACTGGCCAGCACGAACGCGTCCTTGCCCAGCCCCGCCGTGGCATCCAGCACCCGTGGGCGCACGCCTTGGGCGATACCGACCGCCTTGGCGATCATCTGCCCGCTGCCGCCACCGTACAGACGCCGATGCGCCGCGCCACCCTCGACGAAGTCCACGCGCACCGGCCCCGGTGCATCCGGGCCGAGCTGTTGCAGCTGCAAACCCTGCTCGCCGACCTGCAAGGCGAACTCGCCGTCGGCCACCTGCAGCGGCAGGCCCAGCCGCTCGGCCCACTGCTCGGCCTGCGCTTCAAACGTCGGGGCAAGGGCCTGGACATGGATGCGGCAGGCCGCGGGTTGCTCAATCATGAAAACACGCTCAAAAAAGTTAAGGATCGGCAAAAAGTGGCCGATAAACCAATCAACGCGCATTTTGCCAGAGCTGAGCGTCAACCGAAAAAAATGTCAGGCATTCTTCCCACATCGATTGGCTACATTTCGCCCAAGGGCGACTTCAGCCGTCATAACACTCAAGCATTGGGCGGCGTCAGTCACCTGTGGCAGGATTTCTTTGCCCAGGCTCTGGCCGAACAGACGAGTGATGTGGTGCCGGCCTGTGGCACCTTTCCACCGGTTGACCTGAACAGCCCGGAAGAACCAACCCTGGGCAGCGAGCTGCACGCGCACATCGTCGAGCAGCGTCAGTGCGACGTGGTCGACACCGAAGTGCGTCCGCCAGAGCCGCTGTTCCTGCCGATCGCCGAGTTCGAAACCGACCTGCTGGACAAGCCGTTCCCACCGTTCCCGCCTGAAGAACTCAAGGCTCAGCAAGAGCAGCAGGATTTCGACAGCAGTTGGGTCCGGCCGATCGTGATCAACAACGGTCAGCCTGTGCCAGAGCCTGGCCCGGCGCCGCAGAAAAAGCCGCTGTACCTGCCGATTGCCGAATTCGATCTCGATCTGCTGCAAAAACCTTATCCGCCGTTCCCGCCGGAAGAAATTGCCGAGCAACAGAAGGCACTGGACTTCGATAACGGCTGGGCGCGCCCGATCGTGTTGCAGAACCTGCGCCTCGCCGCCTGACACCTCAGCGACACACGCTCCAGCGCCCGACATCGACATGGAAGTGATTGCGATGGGCGGCGTTGTAATCCGGACTCAACACCACACTGAACGCCTCGCAGGCGCCATCGCGCACCTGCCGCAGAAACTGCGCATCCTGATTCTGCTTCGGCCAGTCCTTGAGCACGCTGATGCTGCGCCCGTCCGCCAGACGAAAACCGGCAATGTCCAGCGCATCGGCACTGGCATGCCGGCTGAGCGCCCCGCTCTCGCGGTTATAGACATTGCGACAGGCAAAGCTGCCGAGGTGATCAAGCCGCGCCACCCTCTGCCCGTAAACAGATTGCGCGGCGGGTTGCAGGGTATGCCGCTCAAACATCGCGTAAGCCACCGCCAGCGGGCAACTGGCGAGGAAGCTGCTGCTCAGCGCCACCTCGCCGCCCTGCACGCGCACGGCGTCAATCAAAGGACACTTGGCGTCGGGGCTGTCGGCTTGCGCTGTGACCCGCAGACCCGAGCTGCTCAGGACTTGTGCGCATAACTCGGGATTGCCGCGCAGGCGCATCAGTTTGAAACCGGTCAGCCAGTTCGGCGCGGCCTTCACGTCCAGCGGCGCCCACGGATTCCACTCGGCCGGTACGTCGAGCCAGCCGCGCCAGACGCTGACCACGGCGCCAGCAATCATCAACAGTACCGACAGCGCGATCCAGCGGCCCATGCTCAGCCTTTGAAAAATTGATTGGCCTTGGCGTACGGCATCGATTGCGACGTGAAGCCGAACGTGCCGTGCTGCTGGATTTCTTCTGCCGCGCGGAAGAACTCACCGAACGCCGCCAGGGCCAGTGCCGAACCGGTACTGATGCGCCGCACGCCCATTTCTTCGAGCTCCTTCACGGTCAGTTTCAAACCGCCGGACATCAACACATTGACCGGCTTCGGCGCCACTGCGCGCACCACCGCCAGCACTTCTTCGGCGTTACGCAAACCTGGCGCGTACAGCACGTCGGCGCCGGCCTCGGCGAAGGCTTGCAGGCGGCGAATGGTGTCGTGGAGATCGGGATTGCCGTGCAGGTAGTTTTCCGCGCGGGCGGTCAGGGTGAAGGGAAATGGCAGTGTGCGCACGGCGGCGACGGCGGCTTCGATGCGTGCCACGGCATGTTCAAAGCAGTAAATCGGTGCGTCGGCACGGCCCGTGGCGTCCTCGATCGAACCGCCCACCGCGCCGGCCTCGGCGGCACGCAGCAAGCTTTTGGCGCACTCGGCCGGGTCATCGGCGAAACCGTTTTCCAGGTCCACCGCCACCGGCAGATCGGTGGCCGCGACAATTGCCCGGACATTGGCCAGGGTGTCATCGAGACTCAAGGCGCCGTCGGCCTTGCCTTGAGAAAACGCGTAACCGGCACTGGTGGTCGCCAACGCCTGATAGCCCAGACTGGCGAGCATCTTCGCCGAGCCGGCATCCCACGGGTTGGGAATCACGAAAATCCCCGCACCTTCATGCAGGGCTTTGAAGGCTTGGGCTTTGCGGGTTTGCGCATCCATTGGCGAACTCCTGGCAGAAGTAATCCGCCTCAGAGCAGGCCAAGTTGCTCGGCGGCGGGTTCTCTGTATAGCTCAGGCAGGGATGGCAGGCCAGGCAAACGTTGCATCAATTGTGCGTGAAAACGTTGCGCCAGCTTCGCCGCCATGACGTTGTCGGCGGTGTGCAGGAAGATGTAGGGCGTGCGGCCCTCTTCGATCCACTCGGCAATTTTCGCCACCCATGGCACCAGGAACGGGTCGTTGGCCTCAAGCTCGGGGTGGCCGATGAAGCGCACCTGCGGGAACTGGGTGAACGCCGCCGGACGGGTCGGTACCCGGGGCTTTTTCGATTGCGCGTGGATCACCGAAGACTCGGTCGACAGGCAACTGAACAGCGCCCGTGGATCGAGGCAGATGCGTTCTACGCCACGGTCGAGCAGCAAGCGATTGAGCAGGCGTTCGCTCTCACCCTTGGCAAAGAACTGTTCGTGACGCACTTCCACCGCCAGCGGCCGGTCCAGCGCGTCGATGAACGCGGTCAGCTCCGGCAGTCGATGCGGGGTGAAGCTTTTCGACAATTGCAGCCACAGCGGCGAAACACGTTCGCCGAGCGGGCTGAGCAGGTTTACGAAAGTTTCGGCGGCGGTCAGTTGATCGCGCAGGTCACCGCTGTGGCTGATGTCGCCGGGAAACTTGGCGGTGAAGCGAAAGTGTTCGGGCATGGTCTCGGCCCAACGCTGCACGGTGGCCGGCGACGGGCTGGCGTAGAAGGTCGTGTTGCCTTCGACGGCGTTGAACACTTGGGAGTAGAGAGCGAGGAAGTCGGAGGTCTTGGCGTCTTCGGGGTACAGATACTCGCGCCAGGCGTTTTCACTCCAGGACGGGCAACCGAGGTAGTAAGGCAGATCCATCAGATGTACAAGTCGAGGCCCAACACATCCGCATCCCAATCGACAAAACCGGCGGTGCTCAGGTAGCTGGCCAGGGCCATTGCTACGCTTTTGCTCATGGCGCGGTGATAAATCATGTCTTGCTGACGGGCAGGCAGATTGGCAAGGCGTTGTGCGGAGGCTTTGGCAGCGCGGGCGGCCAGTTGCTCTTCAGTCGGGAATTCCAGCTCGCCGTCGATATCGTCGACGGATTCATCCAGCGCCACATTGCCTTTGCGAGGCTTGCGCTTGATGGGGTAGGACTGAGAGGAGAGGCCGTCTATACGCATAAATTCATGCTCGGTATCGATGATGGCAATTTAGCGGCACTTGACCGACTTAGCAAACTGCCGAGTGATAACTAGAACACATAAAGCGTAAAAGGTTTAAAGCCCGGGGTTGGAAACTGACGATTGGCAGTGACTTTAAGTGAACACCGAACTCGTGGGAGCGGGCTTGCTCGCGAAAGCGGTGTGTCAGGCACCTGGATAGAGACTGACATGGCCTCTTCGCGAGCAAGCCCGCTCCCACAGGTTTTGTGGTGAATCAGCGAGCCTTCGGGGTGGCGACTTTGTCGCGCAGATAAACCGGTTGCGCATCATCGGCAGGGATCGACTCACCGCGTTCCCAGGCAAACCGCGCCAGGGTCAGCAGGTCTTCAGCGTGAGGCAGCATGCCGGCGTCCTGACCGGACAGACTGACCGCGATCCGCTCACCATAGCCCCAACCGGTACCGGCACCGAACCATTCGCCGCTGGCATCGGCCGGTAATGCCGCCACTTCCGGTGGCAGTACCGCTTCGGCACCGACCAGACGCATCTCGCCCGCGGTTTCGCGGTAGCAGCCCCAATACACTTCATCCATCCGCGCATCGATGGCCGCCGCAACCTGGCTCACGCCGTGTTCGCGATACGCACGTTGCGCCAATACAGCGAGGTTTGACACCGGCAACACCGGACGATCCAGCGCGAACGCCAGCCCCTGCACCACGCCGATGGCAATCCGCACGCCGGTAAACGCACCCGGCCCGCGACCGAACGCGATGGCGTCCACCGCTTGCAGCGTGGTGCCGGCATCGGCCAGCAGTTGCTGGATCATCGGCAGCAGTTTCTGCGCGTGCAAACGCGGGATCACCTCGTAATGGCTCGTGACCTTGCCGTCATGCAGCAAGGCAACGGAGCAAGCTTCGGTCGCGGTGTCCAGGGCCAGCAAGGTGCTCATCGATGTATCCAAAACAGGTGGTGGAAAAAGTGCGTCAGTATAAACAACTACGGCCCGCAAGCGGGCCGTGGATGATGCAGCCAATCAGCTTTTTCAGCTCAGCGCTTCGAGCACCTTGGCGGTGATCGCTTCCACCGAACCAACGCCCGGGATGTGGCTGTACTTCGGCTTGCCGTTGGCAGCGGAGAGCTTCTGGTAGAAGTCCACCAGCGGCTTGGTCTGCGAATGGTAGACCGACAGGCGATGACGCACGGTTTCTTCGGTGTCGTCCTTGCGCTGCACCAGGTCGTCGCCGGTGACGTCGTCTTTGCCAGCCACTTTCGGCGGGTTGTAGACGATGTGGTAAACGCGGCCGCTGGCCTCGTGAACGCGACGACCGGCGATACGCTGAACGATTTCTTCGTCCTCAACAGCGATTTCAACCACGGCGTCCAGCTCGACACCGGCGGTTACCAGTGCTTCGGCCTGTGGAATGGTGCGCGGGAAACCGTCGAACAGAAAGCCGTTGGCGCAGTCTGGTTGAGCGATGCGATCCTGCACCAGCGCGATGATCAGGTCATCCGACACCAGACCGCCGGCATCCATGATGCTCTTGGCTTGAACGCCCAGCGGAGTGCCGGCCTTGACCGCAGCACGCAGCATGTCGCCGGTGGAGATTTGCGGAATGCCGAATTTCTCGGTGATGAACTTAGCCTGAGTACCTTTACCGGCCCCGGGAGCTCCCAGCAGAATGACGCGCATCGATGTGCTCCTCAATTTTTTATATAGAAAACAACAGGACTCGCCTCTTGGGGCGGATCTTAAAAATATGGGTCGTGGCCGCACAAACGGCCAAAGGCTGATCAAGATACACAGCAGGCTGCGCCCACACAAGACGCCAAAAGTCGGAGAAACCGCCGCCTGCCGCGACCTTGCGACCCAGTGAGCCAAGTCGCAACCCCGTCACTAACTGTCGCCTGCCCGCACTTGCTCGCCGTATACAAAGCGACACCCGGCCTGTGCACCGGGCGCCTGACACGACAGCAAAAACCTTAGCCGGTATTACGCAAACCGGCGGCGATCCCCGCCACAGACACCAGCAGCGCCTGTTCCACCGGGCTGCCCTGCTCGACATTCTGTTGCCGCGAACGGGCCAACAGTTCGGCCTGCAATAGATGTAGCGGATCGAGATAGGTGTTGCGCAGACGGATGAATTCAAGGGTGTCCGGGCTATGTGCCAGCAGCTGCGACTGGCCGGTCAGGCCGAGTACCACCGCGCACGCCTGCGACAATAGGTCGCGTAACTGCGCGCCCAACGGCAGCAAGTCCGGCTCGACCAGACGCTGGTCGTACGACAGCGCGATGTCGGCGTCGGCCTTGGCCAGGACCATTTCCAGCATGTCGATACGGGTGCGGAAGAACGGCCACTGTTCGCGCATCTGCCCGAGCAGTTCGCCCTCGCCACGCTCCAGCGCCTTGCTCAACGCGGTTTCCCAGCCGAGCCAGGCCGGCAGCATCAGACGGGTCTGGGTCCAGCCGAAAATCCACGGAATCGCCCGCAGACTTTCGATGCCACCGGCACGGCGCTTGGCCGGGCGGCTGCCGAGGGGCAGACGTCCCAACTCCTGCTCCGGCGTCGATTGGCGGAAATACTCGACGAACTGCGAATTTTCCCGCACCACGGCGCGATACGCGGCTACGCCGTCGGCGGCCAGTTCATCCATCAGGTGGCGCCATTCGGGCGTCGGTGGCGGTGGTGGCAACAACGTCGCTTCCAGCACGGCAGCCAGATACAGATTGAGGTTCTGCTCGGCGATGTCCGGCAGGCCGAATTTGAATCGAATCATTTCGCCCTGCTCGGTGGTGCGGAAGCGCCCCGCCACCGAGCCCGGCGGCTGCGACAGGATCGCCGCGTGCGCCGGACCACCGCCACGGCCCACGGTGCCACCGCGACCATGGAACAGCAGCAGTTCGACTTGCTGCTCGCGGCAGATCTCCACCAGCCGCTCCTGGGCGCGATATTGCGCCCAGGCCGCAGCGGTGGTGCCGGCATCCTTGGCCGAGTCGGAATAACCGATCATCACTTCCTGCGGGCCTTGCAGCCTGGCGCGGTAACCCGGCAGCAGCAACAGACGCTCCATCACCGGCCCGGCGTTGTCGAGGTCGGCGAGGGTTTCGAACAGCGGCACCACGCGCATCGGCCGCAGCACACCGGACTCTTTGAGCAGCAGTTGCACCGCCAGCACGTCGGAGGCGGCGCCTGCCATCGAGATCACGTAGGAACCCAGCGATGCACTCGGTGCGGCAGCGATTTCCTTGCAGGTGGCGAGCACTTCAGCGGTGTCGGCGGACGGTTTGAAATGCGCCGGGAGCAGTGGCCGACGATTGCTCAATTCGCGAGTGAGGAAGCTGATGCGCTGTTCCTCGTCCCAGTCTTCGTAGCGACCGAGGCCGAGGTAGTCGGTGATTTCAGTCATCGCCGAGCTGTGTCGCGTCGAATCCTGACGCACATCGAGGCGCACCAGGAACAGGCCGAAGGTCACCGCCCGGCGCAGGCAATCGAGCAACGGCCCGTCGGCGATCACGCCCATGCCGCATTCGTGCAACGAGTTGAAACACAGTTCCAGCGGATCGAGCAGATCGCGGTTGTTGTGCAACACGTCAGCCGGTGCCGGCGTGGGCGCAGTCAGCGACGCCTGTGCCCAGTTGCGCGTGGCGCGCAGGCGTTCGCGCAATTGCTTGAGCACCGCACGGTAAGGTTCGGCGCTGTCGCCGGCCTTGGCCTTGAGCGCGTCGCTGGCCTGCTGCATCGACAGTTCAGCAGCGAGGTGATCGACATCGCGCAAGTACAAGTCGGCAGCCATCCAGCGCGCCAGCAACAGCACTTCGCGGGTCACCGCTGCCGTGACATTCGGGTTGCCGTCACGGTCGCCGCCCATCCACGAAGCAAAGCGGATCGGCGCCGCCTCCAGTGGCAAACGCAGGCCGGTGGCAGCAAACAACGCCTGATCGGCCTTGCGCATGTGGTTGGGAATCGCCTGCCACAGCGAGTGTTCGATCACCGCAAACCCCCACTTGGCCTCGTCGACCGGGGTCGGCCGGGTGCGGCGGATTTCTTCGGTGTGCCAGGCTTCGGCGATCAGCCGTTGCAGGGTGTTGTGGATCTGTTCGCGCTCGGCGCTGGTCAGGTCGCGATGATCCTGCGCGGCGAGTTGCGCGGCGATCGCGTCGTACTTCTGGATCAGCGTGCGCCGCGCCACTTCGGTCGGGTGTGCGGTCAGCACCAGTTCGATTTCCAGGCGCGCCAGTTGCCGGGCCAGGGATTCGGCGCTGTGGCCTTCATTGCGCAGGCGGGCGAGCAGTTCCGGGAGCACGCGGGATTCGAACGGCGCCGGCTGCGACTCTTCGCGACGATGAATCAATTGATACTGCTCGGCGATGTTCGCCAGGTTGAGAAACTGGTTGAACGCCCGCGCCACCGGCAGCAGTTCGTCTTCGCTCAACTGATTGAGGCTGGCGCTGAGTTCGGCGTCCATCGAGCCACGCCGGTCGGCCTTGGCGCCCTTGCGGATCTGCTCGATCTTGTCGAGAAATTCCTCGCCGTACTGGTCGCGGATGGTATTGCCCAACAGCTCACCCAACAGGTGAACGTCCTCGCGCAAGCGTGCATCAATATCGGTCATCAGCAGTTCTCCAGCGGTAATCGGGACGGCTCAGAAACGAATGCTTTGCCCAGAGAGTGCCGCTCTACGGCGCTTCTTACAAGCAGACGACGAAGGGACTTTAAACCTTGGGGCTTGGAGCTAGTCTCAATAGCAAGCCGTACAACGGCTTGCCGCCGGCTCCGCCGGACACTCACCCAGGCCTGCCACGAGCAGGCACGAAATGAGGTCATCATGAAAATTCGTGAACTCGCCCAGCATTGGGAAGAAAACGCCAAGGGTCGCCTGACCGACACCGGCTACACGATTCATCTGGACGTCGAGGCCGCTGCGCGGCTGGCGGCGATTGCCGAGATGTACCCCAAACGCCACCCGGAAGAACTGCTCGGCGAACTGATCGGCGCCGCGCTCGAAGAATTCGAGGCGAGCCTGCCGTATGTGAAAGGTTCGACCGTGGTCGCCACCGATGAGGAAGGTGATCCGCTGTATGAAGACGTCGGGCCGACACCGCGGTTTCTGGCGCTGTCGCGGCGGCATTTGCAGGATTTGTCCGCCGCTGCCGGCAAGCAAAAACACTGACACAACAAAGATCAAACTGTGGGAGCGAGCTTGCTCGCGAATGCGGTATTTCAGCCGACATTGATAGCGACTGATTCACCGCATTCGCGAGCAAGCTCGCTCCCACATTGATCGTGTTCAATTTCAAAAATCGTACATTTTTTATTCGCGCGTACCTCTCCCCGCCTCCAAAGTTCCCGGTTTAGAGCCTTGTCCGTTTGGTCAAAAAAAATTTGGCGATAGGCCATCTTTTCTGAACTTTTGAAAAACGCCTCCGGTCGGAAGCTGTAACCACGCCTGGAACGAGCGTTTCAAAAACTCGCTTTACACGACGCTCGCGGCTCCTCGACCAGGATGGATTTTCAGTTTTATCAGGAGTTAAACAATGGAGTTGAAGACCATGAAGACCCAAACCTCGTTCTCCCACCTGCGCGGTCTGAAACTGGCTGCTCTGGCTATCGGTACCAGCTTCGTTCTGGCCGGTTGCGCCGGCAACCCACCGACCGAGCAGTACGCCGTGACCCAATCGGCGGTCAACAGCGCCGTCAGCGCCGGTGGTACCGAGTTTGCTGCGGTGGAAATGAAGCAGGCGCAGGACAAGCTGAAACAAGCCGAAATCGCCATGCACGACAAGAAGTATGAACAGGCTCGCACCCTCGCCGAACAGGCCGAATGGGATGCGCGTGTAGCAGAACGCAAGGCTCAGGCCGCCAAGGCCGAACAGGCTCTGAAGGATTCCCAGAAAGGTGTTCAGGAACTGCGTCAGGAAAGTCAGCGCACCGTGCAGTAAGCGCGCATCCCGAATCGCAAAGCTGAAACTTTTATCGATAGAAAGGACGACAAATTATGCGTAAGCAACTGATGATCCCCGCTCTTCTGGCCGCAAGCGTTGCCCTGGCTGCCTGCTCCACTCCGCCTAACCCGAACCTGGAACAGGCGCGCACCAACTACGCCGGCCTGCAGGCCAACCCACAGGCCAGCAAAGTCGCTGCCCTGGAAACCAAGGACGCCAGCGATTACCTGGACAAGGCCGACAAGGCTTATCTGGACAAGCAAGACGCTGCCAAGGTTGACCAACTGGCCTACCTGACCAACCAGCGCGTGGAAGTGGCCAAGCAGACCATCGCCCTGCGCACCGCTGAAAACAACCTGAAGAACGCTGCCGCGCAACGTGCCCAGGCCCGTCTGGACGCTCGCGATCAGCAGATCAAACAGCTGCAGAACAGCCTGAACGCCAAGCAGACCGACCGCGGTACCCTGGTGACCTTCGGTGACGTACTGTTCGCCACCAACAAGGCTGACCTGAAATCCAGTGGTCTGGTGAACATCAACAAACTGGCGCAATTCCTCCAGGAAAACCCTGATCGCAAAGTGATCGTCGAAGGCTACACCGACAGCACCGGCGCGGCGTCTTACAACCAGTCGCTGTCCGAGCGTCGTGCGACCTCGGTTCAAGTCGCACTGATCAAGATGGGCGTAGATCCTTCGCGCATCGTGGTTCAGGGTTATGGCAAGGAATACCCGGTTGCCGACAACGGCAGCGTCTCGGGCCGTGCGATGAACCGTCGTGTGGAAGTGACCATTTCCAACGACAACCAGCCAGTGCTGCCACGTTCGGCCGTCAGCTCGAACTAAGCGTCACGCAGTAACGCAAAAGCCCCGCCTGACTCAGTCAGGCGGGGCTTTTTTTGGCCATACATATTCCCCTGTGGGAGCGGGCTTGCTCG
>Ga0153931_100115_pt1 | contig 31124 bp, 30 predicted proteins | sample TSNJ015MetaG_FD_104730 | JGI IMG/M metagenome (GOLD analysis project Ga0153931, IMG submission 104730) | Attine ant fungus gardens microbial communities from New Jersey, USA - TSNJ015 MetaG | ecosystem: Host-associated > Fungi > Mycelium > Unclassified | place: USA: New Jersey, Wharton State... | reverse complement strand
GAGGTCTACGTGTTCACGCCCAAAGACCGGATCATGGAGCTGCCCAAAGGCTCCACGGCGGTCGACTTTGCCTATGCGGTGCACACCGACGTCGGCAACAGTTGCATTGCCTGCCGGATCAACCGCCGTCTCGCACCGCTGTCCGAGCCGCTGCAAAGCGGTTCCACGGTCGAGATCGTCAGCGCGCCAGGCGCGCGGCCGAATCCGGCGTGGCTCAACTTCGTGGTCACCGGCAAGGCACGCACGCACATCCGCCACGCGCTGAAACTGCAACGCCGCTCCGAGTCCATCAGCCTCGGCGAACGCCTGCTGAACAAGGTGCTCAACGGTTTCGACAGCTCGCTGGAGAAGATCCCGGCCGAGCGCGTCACGGCCATGCTTACCGAGTACCGCCTCGAACTGATCGAAGATTTGCTCGAAGACATCGGCCTCGGCAATCGCATGGCCTATGTCGTGGCGCGCCGTCTGCTCGGCGAAGGTGAACAGTTGCCAAGTCCGGAAGGTCCGCTGGCGATTCGCGGCACCGAAGGCCTGGTGCTCAGTTACGCCAAGTGCTGCACGCCGATCCCGGGCGACCCGATTGTCGGCCATCTGTCGGCGGGCAAAGGCATGGTTGTGCACCTGGACAACTGCCGCAACATCAGCGAAATCAGGCACAACCCGGAAAAATGCATCCAGCTCTCGTGGCCAAGGATGTCACCGGCGAATTCAACGTCGAGCTGCGCGTCGAACTGGAACACCAACGCGGCCTGATCGCCCTGCTGGCCAGCAGCGTCAACGCGGCCGACGGCAATATCGAGAAAATCAGCATGGACGAGCGCGATGGCCGCATCAGCGTCGTCCAGCTGGTGGTCAGCGTCCACGACCGTGTGCACCTGGCCCGCGTGATCAAGAAACTGCGCGCCCTGACCGGGGTCATCCGCATCACCCGCATGCGTGCCTAACTCACACCTAACAAGGAGTCATACATGACCAAGACTGTTATCACCAGCGACAAGGCCCCAGCCGCCATCGGTACCTACTCCCAGGCGATCAAGGCCGGCAACACTGTCTACATGTCGGGCCAGATTCCTCTGGACCCAAAAACCATGGAACTGGTTGAAGGCTTCGAAGCCCAGACCGTTCAGGTGTTCGAGAACCTCAAAGCCGTAGCCGAAGCTGCCGGCGGTTCGTTCAAGGACATCGTCAAGCTGAACATCTTCCTCACCGACCTGAGCCACTTCGCCAAGGTCAACGAGATCATGGGCAAGTACTTCGACCAGCCGTACCCGGCCCGCGCCGCCATCGGCGTTGCTGCCCTGCCGAAGGGTTCGCAAGTCGAAATGGATGCCATCCTGGTCATCGAGTAATGCACACGGCGCAGCCCTCACACGCTGCGCCGACTGCTCTGCGGTAAAGAAAAGGTTTTGAAAGGATTCCACCATGCGCAAAGCGCTTGCTCTCTCGCTGCTCGCCATTTTCCTCGGCGGCTGTGCCAGCGACCCCGCCGACCGTGACATCAGCGGCACCTGGATCAACCAGGTGGCGATCGATGCTGCTGCCAAGGGCGGCCCCCTGCGCGAAGCGCTTCAGGCCTATGGCCCGAACCTGGAGTGGGACGTCAACACCAAGGCCGGTCAGGCCCGCTACACCAACGGCTTCGAGAACGTCGAAGGACGGCTGCAGGGCGAACAGTCCGGCGCCTGGAAAGTCGACTTCTATGGCAGCTCCGGCAGTGAGCTGAAACGTGACGGCGGCCGGATGAAACAAGCCGCCACCGAGAACGAACCCGACCAGTTGTTCGACCGCGCACAAATCCCCGTGCCGGAAGGCGCGCCAATCGGCGCCAGCTTCGAGCGCGCACTGTATTCGGCCTACCTGGGCGGCAGCTGGAAGATTGCCAGCGGCGACGGCGAAGGCGGCACCGTGCAGTTCCAGGCCGACGGCCAGGTGTCCGGTCTGCCCGGCGCCGACCGCTATGCCCTGTGCCTGGCAGGCGACTGTGCCTCGATGAACAGCGACCACGACAGCATGTGGCTGCAACTCAACGGCCAGGGCAACAACTGGATCTTTGCCCGCAAGGGCAAGGCGCTGGAGATTTTCCAGGCAGTGAATACCGCACTGGCAGATGAAATGCCGCAGTTCACCCCGGGTGAACGCAAGTGGTTGCTTGAGAAGCAGTAACCGCGCCTGAGAGCAACACGTAACCCTGTGGGAGCGGGCTTGCTCGCGAAGGGGGTGTGTCAGTCGACATCAATGTTGCCTGACACACCCTCTTCGCGAGCAAGCCCGCTCCCACAGTGGTTTGTGGCGTTAGAAGGTCAGCATTTGCCTTCAAGAATCGCCGCATAGCCTTCGCGGTAGCTTGGATACTTCGGCGTCCAGCCCAGCGCCTTCGCCCGGGCATTGCTGCAGCGCTTGCTGCCGGTGCGACGTACGCTGGCGTCTTCCGCCCACTCGGTAACCCCCAGATAGTCCCGCAGCCAGGCGACCACCTCGGCCAGCGGCGCCGGCGCATCGTCCACACCGATATAGATATCCTGCAATGGCTCGCCCCGGTGAGCCGCCTGCAGCAGAAACGCCATCAGACCTGCCGCGTCATCGGCGTGAATGCGATTGCCGTACAGCGGCGGCTCGACCGCCACCCGATAACCGCGACGCACCTGGGTCAACAGCCATTCACGACCCGGGCCGTAAATGCCGGTCAGGCGCACGATGCTCGCCGGAATGCCGCTTTTCAGCGCCACTTGCTCGGCCTCAAGCATCAGTCGCCCGGAGTATCCGCTGGCGACAGTCTCTGAGTTCTCGTCGACCCACTCCCCTTCCTGCTGCCCGTACACACTGCTGCTGGAAACGAACAGCAGCCGCTCAGGGGTCTGCCCATAGTCGTCCAGCCAGCTCAGCACGTTCTGCAAACCCTGCACGTAAGCCGCACGATAACCGGCCTCATCGTGATCGGTTGCCGCTGCGCAATACACCAGGTAATCCACCGCCCCGACCGGCCAGGTCTCTGGGCAATCTTCCTTGAACAAGTCACCGGCCACGCCGATGACGCCGTCCGGCAAACGCGAAACATCACGGCGCAGACCATGCACCTCCCAGCCGGCGGCCAACAATTGCGTAGCCAGACGACTGCCGACGTCACCACAACCGGCAATCAAAACAGAAGGCGCAGACATCAAAAAACTCCCAAACGAAAGGAACAGACTAGCCCTCGCAAAGGACGAACGGCTAGCAATGAAGGAAAAAAAGAAACTCTATTACTTTTGTTAACAAGAATTACTTGCAATAATGCACCCCACTTTTGTTCTCGGCCTCACGAGGCCTGGAAGAGCATCACCGTTTTTCTACCTCAGGTCCGGCCAGCATGACACGTAATCAAATCCCCGCTTCGCCAACCAAACGACCTCGCGCCTTCAGCGCGGTGGCGGCCCTGCTGCTCAGCCTGATGCTGGCACCGACCGCTGCTTTCGCTGACGCACAAGCGCCAGCCGCTCCGGCTGCCACCGAACAGCACGCCCCTGCTGCCGCCGCGCCAGCCGCCACCGACCCGGTACAGGCTGTAGACGCCAGCGCAGCAGACGCGCCTGAAGTGCTCGAACCTGACAACACCCTGGGCATGGCGCACGACCTGTCGCCCTGGGGCATGTACCAGAACGCCGACATCATCGTGAAAATCGTGATGATCGGTCTGGCAATTGCTTCCATCATCACCTGGACCATCTGGATCGCCAAAGGCTTCGAGCTGATGGGCGCCAAGCGTCGTCTGCGGGGTGAAATCGCTGCGCTGAAGAAAGCCGCGACCCTCAAGGAAGCCAGCGCCACCGCAGCTAAAGAAGGCACCCTGGCCAACCTGCTGGTGCACGACGCGCTCGATGAGATGCGCCTGTCGGTCAACAGCCGCGAGAAAGAAGGCATCAAGGAGCGCGTCAGCTTCCGTCTTGAGCGCCTCGTCGCAGCCTGTGGCCGTAACATGAGCAGCGGCACCGGCGTCCTCGCCACCATCGGTTCGACCGCGCCGTTCGTCGGCCTGTTCGGTACCGTGTGGGGCATCATGAACAGCTTCATCGGCATCGCCAAGACCCAGACCACCAACCTCGCCGTCGTGGCGCCGGGCATTGCCGAAGCGCTGCTGGCCACCGCGCTGGGTCTGGTTGCTGCGATTCCTGCGGTGGTCATCTACAACGTGTTCGCCCGCTCCATCGCCGGCTACAAGGCGCAGGTGTCCGACGCTTCGGCGCAGGTTCTGCTGCTGGTCAGCCGTGACCTCGACCACCAGCCTGAGCGCAGCAGCTCGCAACCGCACATGGTGAAAGTGGGGTAATCGGCCATGGGCCTGCATTTGAAAGAAGGCGCAGACGACGATCTGGCCGAGAACCACGAAATCAACGTCACGCCGTTCATCGACGTGATGCTGGTACTGCTGATCATCTTCATGGTGGCTGCGCCGCTGGCCACCGTGGACATCAAAGTCGACCTGCCGGCCTCGACCGCCAAACCGGCGCCGCGCCCGGAGAAACCGGTGTTCCTCAGCGTAAAAGCTGATCAGCGTCTGTACATCGGCGACGACGAAGTCAACGCCGAAACCCTCGGTGCCGTCCTCGACGCCAAGACCCAGGGCAAGAAAGACACCACCATCTTCTTCCAGGCCGACAAGGGCGTGGACTACGGCGACTTGATGAGCGTGATGGATAAATTGCGCTCGGCCGGTTACCTGAAGGTCGGTCTGGTGGGCCTCGAGAGCGCAGCCAAGAAATGATCACGACGCGCCATAAGCTGACGCGTTACAGCGGTAGCCTGGCCGTGGTGCTGGGCGTTCACGCGCTGGCCATCGCGCTGGCGCTGAACTGGACCGCCCGCCCGCCCATCGAACTGCCGCCGCAGGCAATGGTGGTCGAGCTGGCACCGGTTCCGGCCCCGCCACCGCCTGCTCCGCCGAAAGTCGTCACACCGCCGCAGCCACCGGCTCCGGTTGAAGAGCTGCCGATTCCGAAACTGGCTGAAGCACCCAAGGCCGAGATTGCCGTACCGAAGCCGAAACCCAAGCCAAAGCCGAAACCGCAGCCACCCAAACCGGTCGAGAAAAAACCGGAACCCGTGAAGGAAAAACCTTCCGAGGAAAAACCGGCCGACACGCAACCGACCCAGGCACCGACGGAGAAATCCGCCCAGCCGGCACCGGGCCCGTCGCCCGCACAATTGGCCGCCAAGGCCAGTTGGCAAGGCACCCTGCTCGCGCACTTGGCCAAGTACAAAAAGTACCCGCAAAGCGCACAGGCACGGGGCAAGGAAGGCCTGAACCGTCTGCGTTTCGTGGTGGATGCCGAAGGTAATGTGCTGTCGTTCGAACTGGTGGGCCGCTCCGGCAATGCTGATCTGGACCGGGCTACCCTGGAAATGATCCGCCGCGCCCAACCGCTGCCCAAGCCACCGGCGGACATGTTGACCAACGGCTCGATCGAAATTGTCGCGCCGTTTGTTTACTCCCTCGAGAGACGCCGCTGATCCAATGTGGGAGCGGGCTTGCTCGCGAAAGCGTCGTGTCAGTCGACATCAATGGTTCTGACACACCGCATTCGCGAGCAAGCCCGCTCCCACAGGGGTTATGTATCGACAGTGGGATCGAAAAGGCACCGAAAGGTGCCTTTTGCATATCTGGCAACGGCAAACTCACATTGCCCGGTGTCGCATTCCTCACTCAGTCTGATAACGTGCGTCTATCGATTGCAGCCGTTATGCTTGGCCCGCAACTTCATGGACGCTTGCTATGACTCTCACAGAATTACGCTACATCGTTACCCTCGCCCAAGAGCAGCACTTCGGCCACGCCGCCGAGCGTTGCCACGTCAGTCAGCCGACCCTGTCGGTGGGCGTGAAAAAACTTGAAGACGAACTCGGTGTGCTGATTTTCGAGCGCAGTAAAAGCGCCGTGCGCCTGACTCCGGTCGGCGAAGGCATCGTCGCCCAGGCGCAGAAAGTCCTGGAGCAGGCCCAAGGCATCCGTGAACTGGCCCAGGCCGGCAAGAACCAGCTGACCGCGCCGCTGAAAGTCGGCGCGATCTACACCGTCGGGCCGTACCTGTTCCCGCACCTGATTCCGCAACTGCACCGGGTCGCCCCGCAGATGCCGTTGTACATCGAAGAAAACTTCACCCACGTGCTGCGCGACAAACTGCGCAACGGCGAACTCGACGCGATCATCATCGCCCTGCCGTTCAACGAAGCCGACGTGCTGACCCTGCCGCTGTACGACGAGCCGTTCTACGTCTTGATGCCGGCCCAGCACCCGTGGACGCAAAAGGAATCCATCGACGCTGCCCTGCTCAACGACAAGAGCCTGCTGCTGCTCGGCGAAGGCCACTGCTTCCGCGACCAGGTGCTTGAGGCCTGCCCGACCCTGACCAAGGGCAACGATGGCGCCAAGCACACCACGGTGGAATCCAGCTCGCTGGAAACCATCCGCCACATGGTTGCGTCCGGTCTGGGCATCTCGATCCTGCCGCTGTCGGCGGTGGACAGCCACCACTACGCCCCGGGCGTGATCGAAGTACGTCCACTGTCGGCGCCGGTGCCGTTCCGCACCGTGGCGATTGCCTGGCGCGCGAGCTTCCCACGGCCGAAAGCCATCGAAATCCTCGCCGACTCCGTTCGCCTGTGCTCGGTGGCCAAGCCCGCCGCACCGGTCACGGCCGGTTAAGCCAGGGACATGACTGAGCTGTCGCAAGTGTCGGTGACGGCACTCAAGGGTGTCGGCGAAGCCATGGCCGAGAAACTGGCCAAGGTCGGCCTGGAGAATCTCCAGGACGTGCTGTTTCACCTGCCGCTGCGTTATCAGGATCGCACCCGCGTGGTGCCGATCGGCCACTTGCGACCGGGCCAGGACGCCGTGGTCGAAGGCACCGTCAGCGGCGCCGACGTGGTCATGGGCCGGCGTCGCAGCCTGGTGGTGCGCATGCAGGACGGCACCGGCGGGCTGAGCCTGCGCTTCTACCATTTCAGCAACGCGCAGAAAGAAGGCCTCAAGCGCGGCACGCGGATTCGCTGCTACGGCGAAGTGCGGCCCGGCGCTTCGGGGCTGGAAATCTACCACCCGGAATACCGCGCCATCACCGGTGACGAACCGCCGCCCGTGGATGAAACCCTGACCCCGGTCTACCCGCTCACCGAAGGCCTGACCCAACAGCGCCTGCGCCAGTTGTGCATGCAGACCCTGACGCTGCTCAAGCCAAACACCCTGCCCGACTGGCTGCCGACCGAACTGGCCCGCGACTACCAACTGGCGCCGCTGGCCGACGCGATCCGCTACCTGCACAACCCGCCCGCCGACGCCGATGTCGATGAGCTGGCCCTCGGTCATCACTGGGCCCAGCATCGGCTGGCCTTCGAAGAGCTGCTGACCCATCAACTGTCGCAACAGCGTCTGCGCGAAAGCATGCGTTCACTGCGCGCGCCAGCGATGCCGAAGGCGAAAAAACTGCCGCCGAAATACCTGGCCAACCTCGGCTTCAACCCGACCGGCGCCCAGCAACGCGTCGGCAACGAAATCGCCTACGACCTCAGCCAGCACGAACCGATGCTGCGGCTGATTCAGGGCGACGTTGGTGCGGGCAAAACCGTGGTCGCCGCCCTCGCGGCGCTGCAAGCGCTGGAGGCCGGTTATCAGGTCGCGCTGATGGCGCCGACCGAGATCCTTGCCGAGCAACACTTCATCACTTTCAAGCGCTGGCTCGAACCGCTGGGCATTGAAGTCGCGTGGCTGGCCGGCAAGCTCAAAGGCAAGAATCGCGTCACCGCGCTGGAACAGATCGCCAGCGGCACGCCGATGGTGGTCGGCACCCACGCGCTGTTCCAGGACGAAGTGCAGTTCAAAAATCTGGCACTGGTGATCATCGACGAGCAACACCGCTTCGGCGTGCAGCAGCGTCTGGCGCTGCGGCAGAAAGGCGTCGGCGGGCGCATGTGCCCGCATCAACTGATCATGACCGCCACGCCGATTCCGCGGACGCTGGCGATGAGCGCCTACGCCGATCTCGACACCTCGATCCTCGACGAACTGCCGCCCGGGCGCACCCCGATCAACACCGTGCTGGTCACCGACACCCGTCGCGTCGAAGTCATCGAACGGGTGCGCAGCGCCTGCGCCGAAGGGCGTCAGGCCTATTGGGTGTGCACCCTGATCGAAGAGTCGGAAGAGCTGACCTGTCAGGCCGCCGAAACCACATTCGAAGACCTCACCGCCGCCCTCGGCGAGCTGAAAGTCGGGCTGATCCACGGGCGCATGAAGCCCGCCGAAAAAGCCGCGGTCATGGCCGAATTCAAGGCCGGTAACCTGCAACTGCTGGTCGCCACCACCGTGATCGAAGTCGGCGTCGACGTGCCCAACGCCAGCCTGATGATCATTGAAAACCCCGAGCGCCTCGGCCTTGCACAATTGCACCAGTTGCGTGGCCGCGTCGGCCGGGGCAGCGCGGTCAGCCATTGCGTGCTGCTCTACCATCCGCCGCTGTCGCAGATCGGCCGCCAGCGCCTGGGCATCATGCGCGAGACCAACGACGGTTTCGTCATCGCCGAAAAAGACCTCGAACTGCGCGGCCCCGGCGAAATGCTCGGCACGCGCCAGACCGGTCTGCTGCAATTCAAGGTCGCCGACCTGATGCGCGACGCCGACCTGCTGCCCGCCGTACGCGATGCCGCGCAAGCTTTGCTAGAGCGCTGGCCGACTCACGTCAGCCCATTGCTCGACCGCTGGTTGCGCCACGGGCAGCAATACGGCCAAGTGTGAGCACCGTCGCAGTTTATGCAGGATCGTTCCTACAGAGCTGGTTATACTCCTGCCATTGTTTCAAAAACGGATACACACCATGACCGAAGCCGCTCTCGCCCCCGAACTCCCGCACGCTCCGTCCGTCATTCGGCTGCTGCTGGGCAAGCTGGGCATCGCTTACGAAGAAGTGCTCGACCACCACGGCCTCAATGCTTCGCGCAAGGTACAAGCCGTATTGCTGGACGATGCTGTGGGCGCGCTGATGGTGCTGTTTCCGCAGAGCCAGTTGCTCGACCTCAATCGCCTCGCCGAACTGACTGGCCGACGCCTGACCGCCGTGTCCACCGAGCGCCTGGAAAAGATGCTCGGCAAACACAGCCTGAGCCTGCTGCCGGGCCTGCCGGCGCTGACCAGCTCGCCGTGTCTCTACGAAGAAAGCCTGTTGCGCGAACCGAAGTTGCTGATCAACTCCGGCGAGCCGGGCCTGCTGCTGGAAATCACCAGCGAGAACTTCAAGACCATGCTGACCAAGGCCAGCGCCGCCAATTTCGGCGAAGCCCTGAGCAGCATCCGCCCGAACCTCGACCGCCCGGACGATGACCGCGAGGAAATCACCCAGGCTGTGCAGGCGTTCACTGCACGCCGGATTCAGCAGCGTCTGGAAGCGACCATCGAGATTCCCCCGCTGGCCGAAACCGCGCAAAAAATCATCAAGCTGCGCGTCGACCCCAACGCCACCATCGATGACATCACCGGCGTGGTCGAAACCGACCCAGCGCTGGCCGCACAGGTTGTGAGCTGGGCGGCGTCGCCGTACTACGCGTCGCCGGGCAAGATCCGCTCGGTGGAAGACGCGATCGTTCGCGTGCTCGGGTTCGATCTGGTGATCAACCTGGCGCTGGGCCTGGCCCTCGGCAAGACCCTGAGCCTGCCGAAAGACCACCCGCAACACACCACGCCGTACTGGCAGCAGTCGATCTACACCGCCGCCGTCATCGAAGGCCTGACCCGCGCCATGCCGCGCGCCCAGCGCCCGGAAGCCGGCCTGACGTATCTGGCCGGTCTGCTGCACAACTTCGGTTACCTGCTGCTGGCCCACGTGTTCCCGCCGCACTTCTCGCTGATCTGCCGTCACCTGGAGGTCAACCCGCACCTGTGCCACAGCTACATCGAGCAACACCTGCTGGGCATCAGCCGCGAACAGATCGGCTCGTGGCTGATGCGCTACTGGGACATGCCCGATGAACTGGCCACCGCCCTGCGCTTCCAGCACGACCCAAGCTACGACGGCGCCTACGCCGAATACCCGAACCTCGTCTGCCTGGCCGTGCGCCTGCTGCGCAGCCGCGGCATCGGCTCCGGCCCCGACGAAGACATCCCCGACGCCCTGCTCGAACGCGTCGGCCTGACTCGTGACAAGGCCAATGATGTGGTCAGCAAAGTCCTCGAAGCCGAAGTCCTGCTGCGCGAACTGGCCTCGCAGTTCAGCCAGGCCTGAACCAAAACAGGCCCGCTCCCCCAAGGTTTACACAACCCCTGTGGGAGCGAGCCTGCTCGCGAAGAATCCACCACGATCCAACTGGCTCAGCAAACTCTTGTGGCGAGGGAGCTTGTCGAATCGTCGCACCGTCCCGCTCGACTGCGCAGCAGTCGCAAAACCAGCCAACAAAATATGCCTGACACAACAAGGCCTCAGGGTTTAGGGCCGCTCCGCAGCCCAGCGGGAGCAAGCTCCCTCGCCACAAAAGCTCTTCTGATCAAGACTCGGCTCAAGCCTTAGGCTTGGCCTTCCTCGGCTTCAAATACTTCATCAATCCCTGAAACCACATCACCAGCGCCGGATTCCCCTTCAGCTGGATCGACTTGTCCTGAATCCCCTGCATAAACGCCAGCTGCTTGTTCTTCGCCTGCATCGTGGCAAAGGCATACCCCGCATCCTTGAACGCAATCGCAAACGCCGGCTCCGCCACCACCCCAGACTTGCTGGTAACGCGCTGATTCTTCACCACGAAATGCCGCGCCACTTTCCCGTCCAGCGTCTGCAGCTGAAACACCAGATCCTTGTCACCCAACTGCTGCTGGAATGCAGGATTTGTCCGGCTGGCCTTACCCATCAACAAACCCATCATCCACAGAAGAAAACGAAATTTCATGCGCACAGCCTCAAAAGGAAAATGAACGGCCGGGGCAGTGTAAGGGATTCAGACGATAACGCCACTATCTGCCTCTAATGGAAGATGATGCAGCCCATTTCCCGCACGATGACCGCCAAGTCACGCCTCAGCACTCCACTTCCTACACCTGTTGAAACACATCCCTGTAGGAGCTGCCGAAGGCTGCGATCTTTTGATCTTCCGGCCTGCAAACCTATGGGAAATTTCCTGCAAGGCGTGGTGTTGTGCGTGAACTAGGCAGGATGAGGGTTCATCGATAGCCTCAATAGGTCACCACGAATTGGTGATACGGACGTGCAAGTCCGGCGGGAGTCCACATTGGTTATGGCAATTCGCCGAGCGTTTTCCTATGCTCGCGGATCGTTATGGCTGCTGTGTATGGGAGGCCTTCGGGTCTGCCGGGTGACTCCACCGGTCTTGCACACCTATGCACAGCTGCCACCACTTTCGAAGTGCGAGCGAAACGGTGTCGGCTCCTGAAACTGGAGTAAGACCGAATGATCAAACCAACACCCAATCCCCCCGAAACCCCAGACATATCGCCCTACGAATCGCTGGAATCCAAGAAATTCCACGAAGCCGCCGAACGCGCCCTCGACCACCATTTCAAACCGCGCACCGAATCCCAACCCAAACGCGAAACCGGCCTCTTCAGCCTCACCCCCGGCACCGACGCCGAAGCCCTCATGGCCAACGCCTCCGAAGACCTCCTGTCCATCAGCGCCATCGCCTGCGACCTCGCCGACGACCTCCACGGCTCCCGCCGCTCGGTTGCACTGGCCCTGAGCAGAATGGCGGATGGGGTGCGATTGATGGTGGAAGGGACGCTCGACCACATTGAAGTGCGGAACCTGGCAGCCAAGTCGTAGCGGGATTTACGGATGAAAAAAGGGGACGTTAAGTCCCCTTTCTGCACCTATCGGTAAAAAATCCAGACACAAAAAAACTGCCAATCAGGCAGCTTTTTCGAGAATCCGAAACCTTCAGCCGGCCAGTCGACCGACAGGCTCGAAATCACTGCCTTTGGACAGTGCGACATCCAGAAAGCGGCTGCGCTTACCGGAACGTTTGGCCAAAACCTCACGAGCTTCGGCCTGGAACCGGGCAGCCATCATAGGCTTGGGTTCATGTTTGGACTTTTTCATGGAAACCTCTCGGGTCTCGAAATTTGACTGGATAGTATTACCGCTCAACCCCAATAACAAGCCGGCCCGTCGGATCAAAGCCAAACCCTAAACTCTCATACAACGGTATAGCAGCGGCGGCTGGTTCTTGAACTTCAATTTCCGTACAACCTATTAAGATCGCGTAGTTTTCAATCGCGGTTAGCGCCAAAGCAGCCACGGTGCCTCGCAACGGATGAGATCTGTCCGGCTTGCCCTCCAGAATCACAATCTTGATGCACAGCTTGCTCTTGCGAGGTGAGGCATAACACAACCCACATAATTCCCGGTCGAACCAAAGCGAGACATCAAAGCCTCGGATGTCAGCCTGCTTCCATTGATGCACGTCATGCCATGGGTATAGCGTAGCCTCATCCCCCCCACAGATCGGCGGCTTCGATGGCAGCAAGAGTAATGGGCTCATATCGAATTTGAGTTGTATCAATACCTCTGGTTATGAGGTTCTGGTTCTCGCGCGCCAGGGCTTCCGCTGCCTTACGCGCCTCAGATCTCCAGATCTGGTAGCGATACCCGTTCCCTCGACTCTTGGACATGGACAACCACTGGCAATTTTCAAGGTCGAGAGAGTAACGGCGTTTGAAAGCTTTTGAACATCAACAGAAATACCCTGACATTGATTATCTGGTCCGAGCAATTCACGGCCCTTTAGCCTCAGCCCACTTACGCCATCGTTCATCGGCAGGACGGGGTGAGATTGGTTACGCCGTAACGAGATTTGTGGATGAAAAAAGGGGACGTTAGGTCCCCTTTCTTCAAGACTTTATCCCCACTGACAACCCGTCTCTGGGGAGGCCTCGATGCTGAAGTCTTCATCGAACGAATACTGTTTGCCGGATTTGTAATTCGTGTAACGCATCGAGTTCACCCGAGCACCTTGCGTTGCAATGACATACTGCCCCGTCACTGCACCGTCTGAAACTTCCACCCAAGTCGTCGTGAATTCGTAGGGGCCGTCCTCCGTCATGACGTATTCTTCGGTTCGGTAATGAACCAGAGCAATGGCATTCTTCGACTTGCTGTACCTGACACTTGCGCCGCTCCATTTGGCGGCCGCGTCGTAATAGGTTCTGAATTCAAAATCGATATTTTTGCCTTCCAGCGAGCGGAAGCACCTTACCTGTGTAGAAACTTCACTGTGGGCTGCCAACGGCAACACCAACAGCAGCAATAAAAATAACTTCTTCACAAATCCCTCTGAGTCCGTTCTGTTGAAGGCGCTTATGCCGATGAATGCCGGCGTTTCTAAAGCGAATAATCCGCCACTTCTTCCAGCCGCCAGCACTGCCCACGAACAAACCGATATTCGAAGACGTAGTCGGTATCCGGCTTCTGCAGTAGCGCGGTCGCCTTGTCGCCCCGCTCTTCCTTGACGGTCAACGTCAGGCCTTGGGCATCTCGCTTTGCTTGGTCCGGGATGATTGGAAACTTGAGCTGATCGCCGCTGAGATTGCGTTTTTGCATTTCAGGCTCAGGGTCGCCGGCCACGGTCGTGGCCATTTTCAGCGGTTGCTGGACGAAAGCTTTTTGCACGTCAGCGCGTTCGGAGAAGGCTGAGAGGAACGCTGAAAATTCGGTCGAAGGGCAAGCAACCTTGGACGTATCAACCTCGGCTTTGAGTGGATTCTGGCGGATGTCCCGATGCAGTTTTGAATCCGCAATTATCTTTGCATCCAAGTCTGCCAAGCGCTTTTTAATGCTGGCCGCATCCTTGTAAGCACATTCGACCTTTACATCATCCGCCAGATTTCGACCGTCGAGGCAGTTCTGAAACTCGGGATCTGGCGGGTCGCCGCTAAAAAACCGCAAAGCTAACTGTCCGCCGTCCTTCACCAGTGACAATTCCAGCACCGAATAGGAGTAACCTTCGAATTGACTGTGCGAGACTTTTTGTTTTGTCAGAACAAACATGGACTTCCCCGATTGCTCCGGGAATTTGCGCTCGAAGAAGAACACCGAGGCGATCTGCTCACCCTCGAACTTCCACACATAATTCAGCGAAGGCTTCACGGCGTTCATTGAGGTGTAGAAGATCTCAGCATAAGGAACATGCCCTTCCCTCACCTGACCTTTTAGGTTGTTCTTCAAAAAGAACACGGTGATTTTTTGATCACCGAGCGAGGCAACTACAGGCGGATGAAGCTCACCGATGGTTTGTGGATCACTCGCCCATGCTGGTTGAGTCAACAATCCAACCATGAGACCCAGCACCCACACACAACTTAAGAGCTTGGCCAATTTCAATCACTTCGCTGTTGATCAATCTTCAAATGTTTACGCTGATGGTTTCATGATGATTCAGGCGCGCCGCATTTCAGTTCTTTGATTTGCTCATTCTGAATCGGAATCACACAGGCAAGGCGCTTCTCTCCAAGCCCACGAAGCTCCGTCAAACTGAGCGTCACGTGCAACCCATCCTCGGCAAACGCATGATCCTCAAACCCGGCATCGGCATAGTCCGTCCAAAATGCCTTGCCTTCGAAACTGCAGAACCGCTTGGAGGACAGCACTCTCCAACCGCCGTTGGGCTCCAGAATCTGGACCGTCAGGCATGGGCTGCCAAAGGTGCTGACATAACGTGCCACGACATTGCCGAAGCGCTGGGAGCCGGACAGGTACACCTTGTTGAGATCGAGCACATTACCCGGCTCATCAGCGACGATTGTGTCCAGATAAGCCGCACGCTCCAGACTCAGTCTGGCCATGCAGTTGTTGATCGTCGTGACATGCGCTGCCACCCCTGGCTCGATTTCCGTGGCTTCAAGCGGGCATGTGGTGTCGCGTAGCTTGATCCAGGCGCGCTGGGATTCTCTGGCCATGGCGACCAGCGCCTTGCCCTGCTCAGGGTCAAGCCGTTGTTGAGCCTCAAACCGTCCCAGCAGTTTCTTGTAGCTGGCATTGAGTTGCGTGTCGGCTTCCTTGCGGGCTGCCTCCACACACCGATCGACCTGGGCGCTCACGGTGATTTCCTTGCAGTCGTCCTCGGCCATCGCAAGAGAGGCAAACAGGCATACAAAGGACAACGCGATAAAACGCACAAACATGTTCAATTTTTCATTCCCTGAATTGCGGATCGCTCAACTACGCGTCGAGGTATTTTCTGCGCCTTGCCGTCGGCACTCATCGCGTCGCGGTACTGGCTGTAATAGCGCTGCGCTTCATCTTTGCGATCAAGGCGCCAGAGTGAATCGGCGATGTTCAACATCAGTACTGTGCGTTTACCGACGGCCTCAACGCCGCGATACAACTTCAGCGCCAGTGCATCGTTGCCGCCCTCGGCTAAATAGAAGCCAAGATCATTAAGACCCTGAACATTTCGAGCCGGTGGATGGCAAGCCATGTACGAATCCGCCCCCATGACCAAGCTCCATTCGATCTCGCTGGCTCGATATTGCGCAGATTCAATGTTCGAGAGGGTTTTCAGTAGTGCCTGTGGGGAAGGTGTCTCCATTTCAGGTTTGAGTACTTCACCCTCGTCGGTAGTCCAGCTATTGCCCACCCATTTGCCAGCGCAGAACTGATCATCACGCTGAAGCAGCACACAACCGGTCTCCATCGAAATCACATCGCAGTGACTTCGTGACTGGAAGCTGTCTTCACCACTCCCGTCTGACAACATTCCATACATCGTTTGGTTCACGAGTAAGGTCTTCTTGTCAGGGCTAAGCCATCGAGGAAGGACTTCGACCCCGATATCGGTTCCGTAGAGCGGGAATGTTTTTCCATTCGCGGTAAAGGTCGCGCTCGCCGCTTCCACTGAGTGTTCGGGCCATACTTTTGCTTTCAAATGCAATGTCAGTGTGTGCCCGTCGACTCCAGTGACTCGCACTTCTTCTGCCGTAGCCCCATTCGCCAGCAACAGACTCGCGAGCAATAGTGCGGATCTAAGGCTGCCCATACTCGATCCTTTTAGCCGCAGGGCTTGTTTGCTGTAACTGTCTTTCAGTGATGCCATAAGCCTCTATGAGCCCTTCCCAGGACCCCTTCGAACCAAACGACCGATAACTATTGCTGTAGCTGTAATGCTCCAACCTTCCAGCGGTGGAGTAATACCCGCGCCACTCCGGGCAGGATCCACACCCGCCATAACCGCCGATGAACACCAGGCTGCCCTTGCTTCCTTTTACACAATCCATCTCCACTGCCACGTTACTCAGCATCTTCGTCTTCTTACCGTCAGACGTGAGCTGTGAAACCTTGTCGATATTGCGCCGCAACACTTTGCCGCCAATGTTGATCGTCTGATCGGAGCAGACCGGTATGAGGTGGGTTTCTGCGTCATCCACCGTCACGGATCGGCAGGACGACACCATCACCACTTCAACGCCGCCACATTGCATGACATCGCGCTGGGTGTAGGCGTCCTTGGGAGCGGCGAAAGCTGGAAACGAGAGCAACAGCGAAAGGCTGCTCGCAAGAAGACGGTTCATCGACTCACTCCTCATCGATCGACGGTGATTCCACGTCGGTCATGCCAAGCAGCCGGAACTCATTGTTCACGAATTCGTAGTACCGATCCCGGTTACGGTTTTCCAGGCGATTTCCCTGGGCGTCTTCTTCGCCATCGAGCGTGACGCCGGAAATGATGATCAAGCGACTATCGCAAATACGTCGTGTCGAAAGTGCTGCCGTCATAGGCATTCGGAAGACCGCCAACGACATCACCGGTCTGGGCGTCCAGCACTTCGCCACAAATGGCGCCGCCGCCACAGCCGAACCTGTACAGGATGTAATGGCCGGCGAAGTTGACCTTGCCTTGCAGGGCCTTCGCCCGGGTGCTGTCCATGACCGGGTTGCTTTGTTCCTGCTGCACCGGTTCATGGTTGGGGCCGCTGAAAACGGGGGTGACGGCGTAATCCTTGAAGTCGGGATCGGCGGCGAATGCCATGGAAGTGGCAGCTGATAGCAAGCTGCCGAGAACAATCGAAAATCCTTTCACGTAGTAACTCCGTAAATGCAGTGGGGACCGTCGGCTCACTCAGACTGCCCTTCATAAAGCTGTGTGTGCGGATTGAATTGCCACAGATGTGGCCGGGTCATGGCCTCTTTGCCCTTGTAGCGGATCTGGCCGCGCTTATCGCGAACGTAGGAGTAGATCTCGATGTCTTTTACATCGCCGCCGTTCTTGGGCGTACCGTCCAGAACTTTGATCTCGGCGAAATAATCGCCCCCGACATGCTTCAAGTAACCGTGGCACTGGATGAGGAAGGCGAAGGTCGAGTCACCCGCGGAACCACGACTTGAGTAGGAGGTGAAAATGAAATCTTCCTGGCCGTCGTCATTAAGATCGCCGCGATATACAACCTTGCCCTCCTCCAGACTGAATCCATCAGTTTGAAAACTTGAATGTATGTCCAGAACGTAATCGGGTCTTTCCACCCATTGCGAGAGAAAGTTCTTCGTATCGGTCTCTGAACTGCACAGATCCGTCGCCATGCTCGTCATCGGCAACCAGGCCAAACACATCAACAACCGTCGTTTCACTTCGTATCCTTCGAATTCATCAATTCCAGCTCACCATCCCGATACAACACCTCACACCCCATCCACGCCGGATCCACCTGCGGCATCACCGCCGACGGCTTGCGCAACTCGCGCAACAACGTCGAGCCATGCGACAAGCGCCCGCCCATCCGGGCAATCACCGCCCGCGCCGCTTGATAGTGTGCATGCCGCCCCGGATCGAGAGTGTCTTCGAGCAAGATGTCCTCGCCAAGAATGCCTTGCGCTTGCCCCGGATAAATCATGAATCCGGTCGCTTGCTCCGCACCTTCGCGACCGTCCTGCCAAAAGCTGCCATCGCGGGTGCGCACGTCGGGATGCGGCGCGAACCAATGCTCGCGATCCGCCATGGGCATGGCGTGGTGCAGACGGAAGAAGATGCGCATCAGATTGTCGCGATACCACTCGCGTACTTGCAGGTAGTAACCGCGCAGGCCCGGCAGGCCGGTCGAATGCGCGAGGCGGATCAGCCCGGACCATTGCGGGAATGGCTGTAGCGGCAGTTCGCTCGACGCGGGTCGCGGGGTGGCCGGGTCGGTCTCCCACGGCAATCGATGCGGACTGTTTTCCAGATTGTCGTACGCGGTCGGCGGGCGGCCCAGCCAGTCGCCGCCACTGCTGGCCAGCGCCGTGGCGATGCACAGATTGCCTTGCACCACGAACACGTAGAACCGGGTGAACCAGTCCGCGAGTTGTTGGCCATTGGCACTTTGGGCGACCAGTTCGGCCAGCTCCCGATCGAAGCGCTGCAAACCGTTTTCAAGGTTCAGCAAATGGCCGCGAGCCTTGCGTTGCATACGCAAAAACAGCGGCAACGAACGCAGCATCTTCAGCGGTTGCCACGGCAGATGCGGCGTCGCACCACCAACTTCACCGGCGTAGTTATCGGCGCTGATGCCCCAGTCGGCCAACCGGGCAAGAAACAGGTCATTGTTGATGTAGGACGCGCCGCCGAACACAGCAGTGAACGGCTCGTTGTCCTGCAACACTCGCGCATCCCAGCGCGCCATGATCGCCGGGATACTCGCCGCCGCGCGGCGCTGGGCGTACTCCACCAGCACGCTCGGTTGCGGCGGCAGGATCTCGGCGATGTTGGCGGCGGTCAGGTGCCTGCGCCAGCCGTAGTCGCTGATCGGCCGGTATTGCAGCAGCCAGAGTTGCGAGCCGTCCCAGGCCCATTCGACGTCGCCGGGCACGTAGTGGAACACGTGCAACACGTCTTGCAGAAAGCGCCACAGCAGGTCTTCGGTCAAGCCGTGGGACGGCGTGAACGTGCCGCTGCGCCAGGCATCACCAAGCCGCGAAAGCGTTGCTCGTGAGGGGCTGACGTGACCGTCGGCCAGCGTTTCGAGATGGCCTTCAACCCACTCCAGCTCTACCGAGAGATGGCGCACGAACGCGATCCCGGAAACTACCGGCGTGATGAAGCGCTGCACCACCACTTCCTCGACGCCTTCGGCAGTCAGTTCGGCGATGCGTTTCGACACATTGGCGGTCGGCTCGCGCAGATAGGTTGTGCTCAAACCGGCATTTGCCGAATCGGCCTGATCCTCGCCATAACTGGAGGAGCGCACCGCCCAGGTCACGTCGGGTTGGGCAGCGAGAAATGCTGGCAGACGCGGATCATTGCAATCGTTGAGCGTCAGCGCCGCCGGCACCGCTTGCCGCGCCAGTTCAGCCAGGCGCAAACGCCCGCCCTTGGTGTGCACAACAAACCCGCGCTCGCCCGACTCCAGCCATTGCGCGAACTGCGCGGGCGAGTCGATCCACGGGTAATGGCCCCAACCGGGTTTGAGGCTGATAGTCAGATCAGCGCGAGCGAGAATCGCCGACCACGCCGCCGCTTGCTCGATGCCGAGCACCGCGTCCTGATCGCCCCAAACCAACTCGACAGGATCGGTGATCCACTCCAGCAGTGGCAGCGCGGTGTCGGCGCGAATCAGATCCCAATGCGGAACGAACGCACGGCAGCGCGCATAGCCCGCGCCCATGCGTTGGTACTGCTCGGGCGTCCACGTCTGGTTGGAAAACTTGCGCGCGAACAGCGTCGGTTTGTTCGAGAGCAACCAGTGAATGGTCTTGCGAATCGGCAGCGGCGACATCAGTGCAGGCAACCGCCGCTGCCAAAGAAACGCACCGACCGGCGCCAACAAAACGCTGCGGGAAAAGTGCCCCGGCTGACGTTGCAACGCATGCAACACCAGCAACGCATTGACCCCGACAGCCATGATCGCGCTGCCCTGCTGTGTCATCGCCAGCAAGGTCTGCGCGTAGTCCGCCAGATCCTCACAGGGCGGCTGCGGATTGGCGCCGAAACCCGGCAACTCCAGCGGCACCACTTCGTAACGCTTGAAGTGCGGCAGCGCGTCATCCCACCAATCGGCGGCGCTGCCGTTGCCGGCCAACAGGTACATCAGGGGCTTGCTCATGGGCGATCCTCAGGCCAGATCGCGCAGCGCGGCGTCAAGAGTCGGATAGCGGAACGTGTAACCCGCCTCGCTCAAACGCTGCGGCACCACACGCTGACCGTCGAAGAACAATTGCGCCATCTCCCCCGCCAGCGCACGAACTGGCGCGGCGGGAATGTGGAACCACACCGGACGCTTGAGGACCTTGCCGGCCTGCTCGGCGAACGCGGCCTGACTGACCGTTTCCGGCGCCACCATGTTGTAGGTGCCGCGCAGACTGTCGTCATTGAAAGCCCTTGCAATCACCTGAAGCACATCATCGCGATGCACCCAACTCATGATCTGCCGACCATCGCCCATGCTCCCGCCGAAGCCAAATCGGAACGGCAGCAGCAACGGCGTCAACGCGCCGCCCGGGCCGAAGACCACGCCAAGACGCAGCACCACCTGACGCACGCCAAACTCAGTGGCCGGTTGCGCGGCGGCTTCCCAACGCGCGCAGAGTTCGGCCATGAAACCGTCACCCTTGCTGGCGTGTTCATCGAGGCTTTCGCTGGCATCGCGCACGCCGTAGAAACCGATGGCTGAGGCTTGAATCCACAGCGGTGGTTTTTGCTTGGTGTTCTTCAGCCAGATCATCAGGGCTTCGGTGGTGCCGACTCGACTGGCGAGCAGTTGCGCCTGACGCTTGGGAGTCCAGCGTGGGCCGGCGACGGGTGCGCCTGCGAGATTGATCACTACGTCGAAGGCTTCGTCGTGGCTGAGTTCGCTGAGCGAATGCATACAGCGGACGCGGCCGTTGAACAAGGTGGCGGCGCTCAACGGATCACGCGTTAAAACGCTAATTGAATGACCGGCGTCGAGTAACTGGTGGACTAAAGCTTCACCTATAAACCCTGTGCCGCCGGTGATCAGTACGCGTTTGAAAGCGCTGCCAACAAACGGGTTGGATGTGCTCGGAGTCTTTACTGAAGGGGATTTTCGGCGGTCATGGTGATATAGCCAAACCAGCGGTGGCAACAACACCAGCAACGCAAAACCGTCGAGCCACAGGTGCGACCAGACCTGCCGTTGCGCTGAAAGCCACATGTCCTGCGGCGCCCATAACAGGATGCCCGCGATCAACCAACCCCAGACTGCCGGGGCTTTCAAGCGATTGCCCAAGTGCACCAGAGCGAGCATGTACAGCGAATAGCTTTGTAGCGTCGCGCCGAAAAGCGCGAGCCACCAGACTTGTTGTTCGTGGCCGGCGGCGGGCACCGCATCGGCGCCCCAGAATGCGAGTTCGAGAACTTGCAGATAGCCGTCGAGTAAACCGGAGTGACCGGCCCAGGTCAGGGTGAGGCCGGCGAGTATGTGCGCGATTGCGGCGGCGTATAGCCAGAGTACTAACGCTGGGCGAAGGGAGATCGAGGGGGCTGGCATTCCGTGTCCTGAGCGCATTCCTTGGGGGTGGGGAGTTTAAAGGAATGCGTGGGGTTTCGGGGGTTGTCAGTAGCAGTAGCTGGGTTGGATTGGTGTGGAGGAGTTTTTCTTCAAGTGTTCCAAACCGAAACGCGCGCCATCACTACCCTTCGCGAGGGCCATTTGGTAACAGGCCATGGCTCGAGATGGATCTTTGGTACCCCATTCGCCGCTAGCGAAGGTAGATCCCAACTTGCTGATCGCGTTGGCATTGCCCATTTTTACGGCGCCCATCAGTGCTTGCTCTGCAAGCGCAGGATTTTTGCAGGGACCGTCGGATGTTAGTTCGTTGCCATCGCAGTAAAACTCGGAAAGTCCCATCGCACCGTTCGGCAAAGTAGTGGCCGCTGCTTTGAATAGTGACTCCAAAGTATCCGTCGGCACCTGCGGCGCCATGCCCGAGAGGCTCAAAATAGCGGCTTTATAACTGGCAAGTGGGTCTCCGGAGTGTGCTGCACATAACAAGTTTTCCAGCGTGGCCTCATACAACTCAACAGTGCGAGGCTGGTCTTCCGGTGCACCCAATGCTTCAAACGCCTCGGCACGCTGGAAACAGAGACTTTCTTCCTTGCTCATAGTCGGCGTACTCGCCGCGAGCAGGTCTTTCTCGCGAATAGACCAGTCTTCAACGCCTTCAAGCACCCAGCACGCCTGACGGGAAAAATTGAAGACTTTGACGTTGCTCCAGCCGGCGCGTCGATCCACAACAGTTGAGTGGCTGTCGTCGTATTCCCAAATCACAACACCCGGCGTTTTGCGAGATTCAATAGATGCCATCAACGGATAGGCCAATCCGGCGCCCTTCTCGCCCGTGGTCACAGGCTCGAAACGTCCCGGCTCGGCTTTTGGCTTTAACACCATCGACTTGACGGTAAACGCTGTGAGCCGGCGCTGTGCTTCGATATCGGCAGAAAACACTGCCAGGAAGGGTAAGAAATCCTCGGATGGGCAAGCATTACTGGCGCTGACTTTTTCGGATAACTGCGCCGACTGTGCCGGCACAATCTTGTCCAGATACGCCGAGCGCTCGCGGCTCATTCTGGCGATGCACGAGTTAACAGCGAACACATGCGCAGGCATCCCCGTCTCGATCTCGAATGCTTCCAAAGGGCAGTTCGCATCGCGTAATTTCAGCCACGCACGTTGCGACTCTTTGACCTTCGCCGCGTACTCTGCGCCCAACGCCGGATCTGCTCGATAGTCAGACTCAAGCCGCGCCATCAATTGCTTGTAGCTGAGGTTCAACTGCGTATCGGCAGCCTTCTTCGCTGCCTCCGAGCAGGGCACCATTTCCAGACTTGAGGTGATATGGCTGCAGTCATCCTGCGCGTAGACTGCTGAAACCGGCAGCAGCAGAGTGGCCAGCAGGGTAAAAACAAAACGTTTCACTGTATTCATCCTTGAGTCATTCAGGCTTTGCGTTTGGCGAACCGGGTGACGCATTGCTTGGGTAAGTTCATTTCCCAGTAGGTGCTGAGCAAAGCTTTACGCTTTTTGTCGACGCGCAAATTAACGAAACCATCACCGCAGTCCGGCTGCAATTCTTCGAAGGTGCCGGTTTTTACTTGGTAAATGAACACCCGGTAGTAATGGTAAGTGCCCATGCCGTCATCGAGCTGCCAGATCGCGAAATCCTGAGCGCCGTCGAAATTGAAATCGTCGAACTGCATGTGGAGTTCGTTTACGACTTCAAAAACAACTGTCCGAAACTCGCTGTGCGTTTCGCCTTTAAATGCAATGTTCAGCGTGGAGCCTTCGAGAACCACCGTTTTTTCAACGCCTTGGGCTGGGCTGAACGTGGTGGTTTCGGCTAGCGACGGGATCGTCCACATCAGTTAAACGAGTAATAGCGTGATAAATATCAAATGCATAAACTCGCTATAACTCCACTTGCATCAGCCAATGCTAAATTCAATTTATAGTTTGTTTTACAAACAAAAATCAACGAGATTTTACTTTGGTGTTGGCGCAACCGCTATTTGCCTAGCACGATCAAGCGTTAGACGTATTAAACAAGCGTCCGAAAACTCCCCAAAGATAGCGCTGTTGCATTCAAGATCTCTATTCTTCATCCAGGCTCGCTGAACCTCACGAAAAACTTCGCGCTTTTCTTGACTCAAGCGATTAGCTTTATCTCGGTAAGCAGAGTTGAGCAGCGCATCGGCATCTGCAAGAACCAAATGATAGATACCACGATCCTGGCTCATCGTAACCTGTGGCAGGCTTTGCAAGAGATCAGCATCCCAATTATTCAGACTATTGTTATCAACAACTCGAAGCTTGACAGTCTTGTTATCATAATAACCATATTGATTCTTGGTGACCCGAGACCTATAAATCAACTCGATATAAATTGGATCAGTTGATCGCTGAGGATCATTTAATAGCGTTTGCTTTGTTACCCTGACATTTCCTTCGCCTTCATCCAGTTCCAAAGAAAAGCAAGGATCTGGACCAGGTTGCGCCGCCGATTTATTAGCTTTCATGCAGGTTGCTCGACTTGCCCCGCTCGGTTCTTCACTTCCCCCCTCTACGTCCTGAATTCTAACCAGAAGTTTAACGTCAGGAACAGCTGCATAATCGGCTTGAAGTATTTTTGCGGTATAGAACGGTTCAGCTTGAACAAAACAAGCCAAAGTCATAGTACCGAACAACAAAAAAATATTTTTAATCACAAACCAGCTCCACTAACCCCCTAAAAACCTCACCCCCAACAGCAAACTCAAGAGATAAGGATTTTAGCATTACTGGCAGAGCGAACTAGACAATTAATTCGCTCATCCATCCGAAATTATATTTATGAAATAATTACTTATGACTCGCTAGCAGATCAAGAACTGTTTTCAAATCCGACACATCGGAATCATAAAAACTATTGCACTGCGATACTGCTACATATTTCAAGTCAATCTTTCTCTCAAGAGTGCTGCAAACAACACCTGCGCCCTCCTCCCCGCCCTGCCCCTCATAAACGATATCTTTCATATTCAACAAATTCCAGCCAATTCCCGAAAGCTTATTTTTTGCAGCAATGGAGGCATCATCGTAGTGCAGAATCGCTTCCGGATAAGGTAAACCAATCAACTTATTATAACGTGACTCGTCACCTCCTAAAACCCCTAAAACTTTTTCCAGATCGTCTCCGCTTACAATAAACGTTGGAATATTTTCAAGATTAGTTTCATATGACACCTGCCCAGATGGAGCCAACTTTAATACGTTCACACCACCTTCATCACTACACCCAACAACTTCCATTTTGAATTTCAAGTCAGAAAATTCACAACTTTTTTCTCCAGCAAATATCGATGTGGAAATCAATACGACAAACGCAGCTTTCAGAAAAATAAAATTACGCTTATATCTTGTCACTGAGTACGCTCCACATTGGGACGAGGGCATTTTGTCTTTCAGTATTATGCTCTGGTGTACTGTTAGGGTTACCTCTGTTAATAACTGATCCAACAGTCGTCGCCACTGACGAACTTGGGCCACCATCTGCGTGCTTACTTATTTTTTCTCTGACCCAAAAGAAACCAGACGCGTCGCATGCATTGTAATCATCAGATGCTAGCAGCGCTGAATTTGGGTCCGTCGTGAAATCTTTACCACGGTACTTTTCGTAGCTCGTATAGTTCTTTCTTCCAGTAATTTGCAGGAAACCTCTCCCGTGGAATCTGTCGCCATCACCTGCCCTACCACCATTTGCAGCGTTAGCTACTCCGTTGCCCATACCGGCAGCTTTGTTTAACACCTGGCCTGGGCGTGAAGCCATATACCCGGCTCGGTTGATAGTAGGCTTAGGATGAGGTCCCGGATTGGGAAGCTCTACCGGGCGGCGGCCGGAAGGAAGATTACGTACTCTAGTAACAGCATTATCATAGTCTTCGCCGGCTTCAGCAGGAGTAATAATCTCGTACATAGTTCTAAAATAACGTGGACCACCAATCTCCTCTCGGTGCCGCCACCACCCTGTTTCTATCCCAACCTGAGAGAAAAAATGAGCCATTCGAAGTTTCGAGCTGCTTATCAAGTATTTCGAAAGCATCTTATTCATCTGAACTCTCAAACCGGCAGCACGCTGCCTACCAAGTGCATCTGAAGGTTTGAGTACATTTGCGAGTTCCTCGTTGCTCAGCCATCCACACCGCCTGAACACTCGAATAAATTCCACTGGAGGAAAGTGCCAATGCTTATTTTCGATACCGCTTATATTAGCCTGCTCCCAGAAAGCTAGTTCTTTTTGATGTTTTTTTATTTTCTCGTATTGTTCGTGCGGCATTGGACCGCCGTCTGCAACTTTTAGCAACCAGCCATAGCGAGTATCAAAATCATCCGCCGTCCATTCGGTTGGAAACTTGCATACAAGACGCTTTAGTAGTTGCTGAGTATCGTCTGAGCGAAGTCGGGACATACTTATCTGACGTTCATTTGTGTAACGCTCTGACAAATCTTGCTTCTGCTCTTCTGAAAGTGTCAAGTAACCAGCAGAGTTTGCAATGCTCACAGCATCACTATCTCCGTGTTCAACTGCACCCGTTCCTAGGCCTAAAATCCCTTTCACAATGTCTGACTGACAATGACTATCTGTATCAGTATCATCATCGACTAAGTGCCACCCCTGCCATTGAGGAAAATCTGCATCGCTGAATTTTGTAACGCTGTCAGAATTTAGGTTTACCCAGCCAGTTCTACTCTCTTCTCCTGTCTTCCCGGGAAACTTAATTTGGCGCCAATGCGCTGCGTTCGTGGGCTGGAGATTATCAGGCCCTAATACACGTCCAAAGCGGAGGAGTTCATACCCAGCACTAGGTGACTGCGGGTAGTATTGTTTAGCTTTATCGTAAAGCTTGTAAGCATATTCAGATTCCTCCGCTTGAGTGCCAATTTCTTGGCCAGTTAGGTAAAAGGAGGTTAATTTGCATTCGCTTTTTTCGTAACGCATTCGTACAAAAATACCGTTTTGCAACAACGACGCGACTGCTGGTTCATACCCCCCGACATCAGCGGGATTGCCCGCAGACGACGCGGTGCTACCGCCCTCTTGGACTGGCACGAGCGCTGGCATGGCGGGAGGCCGATAAACCACCGCCGCGCTATTTAATGATTCGCGCCGATCACTTGGCGGCGCGCTATATAACAAAACCTCTGGAGGCACGAAAAAATACATATCACCCCAGCAACTATTTTTCCGCCCGTTCTGCGTCTGATAATTAAGCTCCTTAGTATCCCTACCCGTCAAATTTGCTATCTGGCTTTGATCAGCGATAATTTCAAAATGAATACGATTCTTAGATCCATAAATACTGCCCGCCTCGCCGAGAGACTCCTTTCTGCTGACAGCCTTGCCTATCTGCGGGCTAGTGATATTAATTTTCGATAAATGCATATAGATGGAATAGAAGACTACTTTCGACTGTGCTTCCTCACCAATTTCCGTCTCATGACGCAAAACTACACAACCTTTATCAGTCCATCCGCCTCGAAAATTGAGCGGATTAGTCAAATCAGTGTTCTCTGGAGCGGAATCACGAAAGTAAACCAATGTACCATCGCAAATTGCTCTTACTGGTAAGGCATGCCCCCCCTCCTGAGGAGCAGTCAAGTGCATCCCCCCATGCCAATTAAGATCAAAGCTCAACGGATAACCACCATCACCGGGAATACCACCCACCATGGCACGTGCCAGATAAGCAGCGTCGGTTTCACCCGCCACTGGAGCAGGAATAAAAGGAGGGCTAATGATCATTCAAAAAATTCCTTGTTCATATTGAGGCTTGTCCGTCCGCTCAAAGCGAGAAAGGGTAATCAACTGTCGGCTTAACCTTCTCAGGCACCGCATTCCCCAACGCCTGATCCATCAAACTCCCCGCCTTATCCTTATCCGCCGCCCCCGGCAGCACCGGCGGTTTAATCCCGATCCCAGTCCCACTCCCCGGCGAGCCACCCGCATTAATCTTCACCACCGGCCCAACCACCGTAACCCCACCACCATCGAGCTTGATAAAGCTCCCACCACCAAGAACGGTCAGCTCCGTCCCCGCCTCAATAACAATCTTGTCCCCAGCCTTGAGGTGAATCTCTTTGCCCACGCTGGTGAGCTGCGCCGTACCCAGCTTCACATGCTGGTTCTGCCCAACCGTCAGATGATCATCCAGCTTCGCTTCAACCTTGCGGTCGCTGATGGTGGTGCGGTGCTCTTCGGCCTTGAGCTCGGTGTAGGTGTTCTTCACCACGGTGTCGTGACGTTCATTCCCGACCCGAATCTTCTGGTCGTGCTCAATGTTTTCGTCCCAATCACGCTGGGCGTGGATGTAGATTTGCTCCGCGCCTTTTTTGTCTTCGATGCGCAGTTCGTTGTACCCACCACCACCCGGGGAGCTGAGGGTTTTGAAGACGCTGCGGGTTTTGTTTGCCGGCAGGGCGTACGGCACCGGGTTTTCCTTGTGGTACAGGCAGCCGGTGACGAGGGGTTGGTCGGGGTCGCCTTCGAGGAAGGTGACGAGGACTTCCATGCCGACGCGCGGAATGCTGATGGCGCCGTAGCGGTCGCCGGCCCAGGAGCTGGAGACGCGCAGCCAGCAGCTGGTTTTGTCGTCGGCCAGGCCTTCGCGGTCCCAGTGGAACTGGACTTTGATGCGGCCGTATTGGTCGCAGTGAATTTCTTCGCCTTTGGGGCCGGTGACCATGGCAGTCTGGCTGCCGAGCACGCGCGGTTTCGGGTGTTCGAGGGCCGGGCGGTAGAACACGTCCCACGGGGTGGCGAGGAAGGTGTTGCGGTAGCCCTGGTGGAAGTCGTCCTTGTTGTCGGTGGTGTCGCTGGTCACGCCTTCTTCGAGGACTTGCGGCTGTTTGCCTTCGTGGAAGATTTCGGTGAGCAGCCACAGGTCGTTCCACTCGCTGCGCGGGTGGTCGGACAGGGCCATGAAATGGCCGCTGACCAGTTTGGTCTGGTCGCCGCGACCTTCGGCCTGGCGGTAGTCGGCGCGGTGGCGTTCGAGGGCGCGCTGACTGAGGAACTTGCCGCGTGCGCGGTCGATGAAGCGGCCCGGGTAGTCGTAGTCTTCGAGATCCGGTTCGCTGTTTTCGCTGTCGGAAGCGCCGTCCGGTTTGTAGGCCGCTTCCATCTGCAGGCGCGGTTTTTCAAAGTCGTAGTCGCGGCGCGTGGTACGGCTGGTGCGGGTTTCCAGGCGCAGTTTGAAGCCCTTGATCACCGGTTCTTCTGCGACCATGCCGCTGCCCTGTATGTAGGCGGTCGGCTGGCCGAGGTCGGGGAACACCGTTTGGTCGTCGCCGAACACCAGCAGGTGGGCTTTTTCGCTGTGCTGGAAGTGGTAGTGAATACCCTCCTCTTCGCACAGGCGCTGGACGAAGTGCAGGTCGGTTTCGTCGTACTGCACGCAGTAGTCGCGATCCGGGCACGGCTGGCTCAGCTGGAAGCTGTAGGCGTTGCCCTTGATCCCGTGTTCGTCGAGGATCAGCGCGATGATTTTCGGCGCCGACATCTGCTGGTAGATGCGCTGGTTGGTGCGGTGATGCAGGTATTGCAGTTGCGGTACCAGCGAGACCTTGTAGCGGGTCAGGCGCTTGCCGGCATCGCCCTGGGCGACGCGGTAGATCTGGCCGTGAATGCCCGAGCCCTGTGGATCGAATGCGAGAAACGCCTGTTTGTGCAGGAGCTTTTCCAGATCCAGATCGGGGTTTTCGCTGACCAGTTCGAGGTCGAAACGAAACGGCTGGCTGATGCCTTCAGTGCCGGTGAACGACAGCACTTGCAGGTCGCCCACGTAGTCTTCGACCTTGAGGCTGAAGTGGGTTTCGTTAGCTGGGTTGAACATAAAGCGCTCCCTGTTCGAATGTCGTCCGTTACGCCCGAAGTCGCAACCGTTGCAGCCAGGACGAAGTGGCGCCCAAGGCGTCACGCAATTGTTGGGCAGTAATGGTGCGTTCTGCCGCGTTGAAGCTCAGCGCAGTTCGCAGCGCTGGCCAGCCGTGTTTCGGTAAGTTCGCCGGGGCTTGCAGCTCGCGCTCCAGGTGCTCGTCGCGGGCCTGGGTCGAGGGCAAGCGGCGGAACGGGTGTTTGCCGCTCGCCAGTTCATAGATCACGCAGGCCACGCCGTACACGTCCGCGCTGGCCGACAACGGTTGGCCCTCAAGCAGTTCGGGGGCGGCGTAGCCCGGGGTCCAGGCGTTGAAGCGCTCGCGGCTCAGGTGCGGCAGGCCTGGCAACACGCCCTCGTCTGCCTGGCCGAGACCGAAGTCGAACAGGCGCAGGCCGTCTTCGCTGAGCATGACATTGCTCGGCTTCATGTCACCGTGCAGCACGCCGCGACGGTGGGCGTAAGCCAGCGTATCGAGCAGCGGCAGCGCGATGTCGCGCGTTTCTTTCCACGGCAGGCCGAGGGGCCGCTCGCAGAGCAATTTGTCCAGGGTCAGGCCACGCATGTATTCCATGGTGATGAAGGCCCGCTGGCAGTCGGTATCGACTTCAAAGGTGTGCGCACGCACGACGTTGTCGTGGCGCAGGCGTCGGGTCAGGGCGAACTCGCTGTAGAGCAAGGCACTGGCGTCCGGCGATTCGGCAAATTCTTCGCTGAGGATTTTCAGCGCAATGTAAGGGTCGGGATCGCCGAACTGCTCATGCAGCAGATCTCGCGCCCTGTAAACCGCACCCATGCCGCCCGCCCCGAGCAGACGCTCGAGGTGGTAGCGGCCGGCGAGTACGTCCGGCAGTGCACCGATGCTGGCCTTGGTCGGCGCCAGCAGCGGCTCTGCGTTGTTTGCCTTGGCGAAGGCGAAGTAGGTCAGGTTGCTGGCCTGCTCTTCGCTCATCAACAAGTCATCGACTGAGGATTCGATTTCAGTCATTGGCGGATCACCACGGCAGTCAGGTTGTCCCGGGCGGCGCCACGCAGGGCGCCGTCGAACAGACGCTCCAGCGCCACGTGCGGCGCGCTGAGGCTGAGGGCGTTGCCGAGGGCATCGCTGCTCAGGCCCTGATACAAACCATCGCTGCACAGCAAAAACGCATCGCCCGGATAGACCTCGAGTTCGAGGACATCCAGGGTCAGCTGTTCAGCGGCGCCGACGGCTCGGGTCAAGGCCTGAGCCGCCGGGTGCGCTGCCGCCTGTTCGACGCTCATTTGCTGTTCGTCGATCAGTTGCTGTTGCAGCGAATGGTCTTTGGACAGCTGATACAGCCGCTGCCCGCGCCACATATAGCAACGGCTGTCGCCGGCCCAGATGCAGGCCGCGCGATTGCCTTCCACCAGCAGCGCCACGACGGTGCTGCCCATGATGCTGTCGTGGCGTCCGGCGGTGACCGTCAACTCCTGCCCCAAACGCCGGTTCAGCCAGTGCAGGCACTGGCGGATGGCCTTGAGGCGTTCGTCGAAGTCCTCGTGCTGCGGCAGTTCAGCCAGGCTGGCGACGATCAACTGGCTGGCGATGTCGCCACCCTGATGACCGCCCATGCCGTCCGCGACCACCCACAGCCCCTGCTGTGGCGAGTCGAGGAAGGCATCTTCGTTGCGCGCCCGCACCTTGCCCGGGTCGGTACGCGCCGCGCTGCGCCAGGGACTGGCCACCAGCATCAGAGCTGCACCGGCATACGGAAGGTGCGCAGCACGCCCATGTCGAACGGGTTCGGCGT
>Ga0153931_100114_pt1 | contig 31189 bp, 26 predicted proteins | sample TSNJ015MetaG_FD_104730 | JGI IMG/M metagenome (GOLD analysis project Ga0153931, IMG submission 104730) | Attine ant fungus gardens microbial communities from New Jersey, USA - TSNJ015 MetaG | ecosystem: Host-associated > Fungi > Mycelium > Unclassified | place: USA: New Jersey, Wharton State... | reverse complement strand
GTGCAGCAACTGCCTGGAATACAACCCCCTGTGGGAGCGGGCTTGCTCGCGAAGGTGTCGGGGCAGCCAACATCATCGTTGAATGACGCACCGCTTTCGTGAGCAAGCCCACTCCCACATGGGTTCTGTGGGGAGTCGAAGATCGACTGTATGTCTCGCGACCTCAAAACAGCGTGCAGCAACTGCCTGGAATACAACCCCCTGTGGGAGCGGGCTTGCTCGCGAAGGCGTCGTGGCAGCCAACATCATTGTTGAATGACATACCGCTTTCGTGAGCAAGCTCACTCCCACATGGGTTTTGTGGGGTGTCAGCGGTCGACTTTGTGTCGGGCGGCGTAGAGGCAGAGCATTTCCATCGCCAGCGTTGCCGCTGCGAGCGATGTCACGTCTGCATGGTCATACGCCGGCGCCACTTCCACCACGTCCATGCCCACCAGATTGATTCCGCGCAAACCGCCAAGAATTTCCAGTGCCTGCACCGTGCTTAACCCGCCACACACCGGAGTGCCGGTACCCGGTGCAAAGGCCGGATCCAGGCAGTCGATATCAAACGTCAGGTACACCGGGTGGTCGCCGACCCGTGCACGAATCGCCTCGACAATCGCCTCGCAGCCACGTCGATGCACTTGACGGGCGTCGAGCACCGCAAACCCCTGATGATCGTCATTGGTGGTGCGCAAACCGATCTGCACCGAACGCGACGGATCCACCAGCCCTTCCTTGGCCGCATGCCAGAACATGGTGCCATGATCGACGCGCTTGCCGCCCTCGTCCGGCCAGGTGTCGCTGTGCGCATCGAAGTGGATCAGCGACAGCGCACCATGTTTGCGTGCATGGGCCTTGAGCAGCGGATAAGTGATGAAGTGGTCGCCGCCAAACGTCAGCATCGCGCTGCCGGTATCAAGAATGCGCTCGGCGTGGGTCTCGATACTTTCCGGAATGGTATGCGGCGAGCCGTAATCAAAGTCGCAATCGCCGTAGTCGATCACCGCCAGATGATCGAACGGATCGAATGTCCACGGCCAATGCCGTTCCCAGGCAATCCCGGTGGACGCGGCGCGAATCCCCCGTGGCCCGAAGCGTGCGCCCGGGCGATTGCTGGTGGCGGTGTCGAACGGCACGCCACTGACCGCCACATCGACGCCGCGCAAATCCCGGCTGTAGCGGCGACGCATGAAACTGGTGATACCGGCGTAGGTGCTTTCGGCGGCAGTGCCGTACAGGCTGTCACGGGTCAGGGCTTGGTCGTTGAGCATCGGCACGTCCATCGGTGTGCTCCTTTTGTTATTGATGGCTACGGAAAGTGGTCCACAGACGCGTGCGCTGACGCATGTCCTTGAGGCTCATGCTGCGGTCGGCGTACAGGCGTTCACGCATCTCGGCGGGCGGATAGATGTCCGGGTCATTGCGCACCGCCTCATCCACCAGCGGCGTCGCGGCCTGGTTGGCGGTGGCGAAAAACAGCGTATTGGTCAGCTCGGCGACCGACTCGGGGCGCAGCATGAATTCGATGAACGCCCGCGCCGCTTGCGGGTTTGGCGCGTCCTTGGGAATGGCCAGGTTGTCTTGCCAGATCAACGTGCCTTCGCGCGGTATCCGGTAGGCGACTTCGTACGATTTGTTGGCCTTGTGCGCCTGATCGGCAGCCATGCTCACATCACCGTTGTAGGTCAACGCCAGACAGACGCTGCCATTGGCCAGGTCGTTGATCTGCCGGCCGGTGGCGACATACAGCACCGACGGCTGGAGTTTCTGCAACAAGGCTTCGGCGGCGGCCAGATCATTTTTGTCAGTGCTGTAGGGATCTTTACCCAGGTAATGCAGCGCCAGACCAATGACTTCCTGCGGCGAATCGAGCACGGCAATCCCGCAGTCCTTGAGTTTGCTCGCGTACTCGGGCTTGAACAGCAGATCGAGGCTGTTCAGCGGCGCATCCGGTAGGCGCTTTTTCACCGCCTCGACGTTCAACCCCAGCCCGAGCGTGCCCCACGTGTAGGGCACGGCGTAGCGATTGCCGGGATCGACGGCAGCGAGTTTCTCCAGCAGATCGGGATCAAGGTTGGCGTAGCCCTTGAGGCCTTCGTGGGGAATCTCCTTCAGTGCGCCCGCTGCCAAGCCACGGGCCAGGACGCTGGACGACGGCACTACCACGTCATAGCCGCTGCCGCCGGTCAGCAGTTTGGTTTCCAACACCTCGGAAGTATCGAAGGTGTCGTAGCGCACATGAATGCCGGTTTCTTGCTCGAAACGCTGCAGGGTCTGCGCCGGCACGTAATCGGCCCAACTGTAGAGGTTGAGGGTTTTATCCTCGGCCTGTGCCTGGATGACCACGGACAACAACAGCGCGGGAAAACACAGTTTGAACACGGGAGCCATGACGTACACCTGACCGGAGGAAGTGGTGGCAGGATGCGCCGTCGGATACATTGCAGAAATATCAAGTTTGTTAACCTGACTTTATCCCGGAGTAATGTAATGCTCGGTCAGCTTCACGACGTCGATTTGCAGTTGCTGCGCCTGTTTGTGCGGGTCGTGGAATGTGGCGGCTTCAGTGCGGCGCAAGGTGAACTGGGCCTGAGTCAGTCGAGTATCAGCCAGCAAATGGCCAAACTCGAAACCCGCCTCGGCTATCGCCTGTGCAGTCGCGGCAAGGGCGGTTTCAGCGTGACGCCCAAGGGCGAACAGTTGCTGATCGCCATTCGCACGCTGTTCGAATCCATCGAAACCTTCCGTCATCAATCCAACGGCGTTGCCGGACGCTTGATCGGTGAGGTGCGGCTGGGCTTGTCCGAGGCGGTTGATCAGTCGGTGCTGCTGCGGGTGGCAGATGCGATCCGGCGCTTTCGCGAACGCGATGAGTCGGTGCGCATCGAGTTGATCAGCGCAATGCCCGGGGAGATGGAGCGTCTGCTGTTGCAACAGCGCCTGGACCTGGCCATCGGTTATTTCTCACAAGTGCAGAGCGCTTTCGATTACCGCGAACTGTTCAGGGAAACCCAACATTTGTATTGCGCGCAGGGGCATCCACTGTTCAGCGTTGATGAGCCGGATGACGCGGCGTTGCAGGCCTGCGACCGGGTGGATCATCCGTATCGGTTCATGCGCAGTGGCGAGCCGTTTCCGGACAAGCGCTTTTCCGCGCGCTCGGAACAGGTCGAAGGCACCCTGGCCTTTATTCTTTCCGGCAAGCATGTCGATTATCTCCCCGATCACTACGCGCGGATCTGGGAGGACAAGGGCTTGCTGCGCGCGCTGCGGCCTGGGGAATTGAGTTTCGAAGTGGCGTTTCATCTGGCCCGTCATCGGGCGCAGGTGCCGGGGGATGCGCAGAAGGCGTTTGAGGAGGATTTACTCAGCGCGTTTACATGACTTCTAAGCTTTGGTGGCGAGGGAGCTTGCTCCCGCTGGGTTGCGAAGCAGCCCTCTGCATTATCCAGTCACCAGTGTTTTACGACTGCTACGCAGCCGAACGGGAGCAAGCTCCCTCGCCACAACAATGTGTGTCAGTGCGCGTGGGTACCACCAACACCAATAAAACCTGACCTTTCAGGCAATTTTTGCTCGTTGCCCTCGCCGCCCTCTTCCGGCATCCTGCGCCTCCATTTTCTGACCCGGCCCCGCCTCACGGCGCGCAAAATCACCATGACCGCCTCTGAAAAAGTCCCGCGCAACAACGATCTGATCTACGGCCTCAACGACCGTCCGCACCTCACCGCCACCGTGTTCGCCGCGCTGCAACACGTGCTGGCCAGCTTCGTCGGCATCATCACCCCGACCCTGATCATGGGCGGCGCCCTGGGGCTGCAGAGCGAAATTCCGTACCTGATCAGCATGGCACTGTTCGTCTCGGGCCTCGGCACGTTCGTTCAAGCCAAGCGTTTCGGCCCGGTCGGCTCCGGTCTGCTGTGCCTGCAAGGCACCAGTTTTTCCTTCATCAGCGTGATCCTCAGCGCCGGTTTCATGGTCAAGGCCCGGGGCGGCGGCACCGATGAAATTCTTTCGACGATTTTTGGCGTGTGCTTTTTCGCCGCGTTCATCGAAGTGGTGCTGAGCCAGTTCATCGGCAAACTGCGGATGCTGATCACCCCGGTGGTCACGGGCACCATCATCACCTTGATGGGCCTGTCGCTGATCAAAGTGGCGATGACCGACATCGCCGGCGGCTTCGGCGCGGCGGATCTGGGCGCGGCCAGCCATGTGTTTCTGGCGGCGTTGGTGATCGGCACTATCGTTGTGCTGAACCGCGTCGACGTGCCGTTTCTGCGCCTGGGCGCGATCGTCATCGGCCTGACCCTCGGCTACGTGGTCGCTTGGCTGATGGGCACGGTGGACTTCGCCTCGATGCCCGAAGTGCCGCTGGTCAGCGTGCCGGTGCCGTTCAAATACGGTTTCAATTTCGACTGGGTGGCATTCGTGCCAGTGGCGGTGATCTTTCTCGTTTCGCCGCTGGAAGCGGCCGGTGACCTGACCGCCAACTCGATGATTTCGCGGCAACCGGTCAAAGGCCCGCTGTACATCCGCCGGATCAAATCCGGGTTGCTCGCCGATGGCCTCAACTCGGCCATGGCGGCGGTGTTCAACAGCATGCCGATGGTGACGTTCGCGCAGAACAACGGCGTGATCCAGCTGACCGGCGTAGCCAGTCGCTACGTGGCCTTCTTCATCGCCGGCCTGCTGGTGTTGCTGGGGCTGTTCCCGATGATCGGCGCGGTGCTGCAACTGATGCCCAAACCGGTGCTCGGCGGCGCCGAACTGGTGATGTTCGGCACCGTGGCCGTGGCCGGAATCAAGATCCTCGCCGAGGCCGGCCTGCATCGGCGCAACATGTTGATCGTGGCGATCTCCGTCGGCATGGGCCTGGGCATCGCCGCCGTGCCGGAAGTGCTGCGAGAACTGCCGCAAGCGCTGCGCAACATCTTCGAATCGCCGATCACCGTCGGTGCGTTGTGCGCTATCGTGCTGAATATCTTCCTGCCGGAAGAATTCATTGAGCTGGAAGAAGACGATTTCGATCCGGAAGCGTCGATTCTGCAGGTCATGGAAAACCCCGATATGCCGGCCAAAGCTGAACCTGCAACAGCTGCGGCGGTCGCACAGTTGAACCGCTGACGCTGCGCCATGAAAAAAGGGCTGAGCCGGCAACGGTTCAGCCCTTTTTTGTTGAGAGACTGTTTATGCGCCGCGTCCACGCCGTCATCCTGTCCCTGCTGCTGTTGTCCCTGAGCGCCTGCGCGCTGTTTCCCAACCGAGATCCGGTGAACATCAACGTGGTCGGCCTCGAACCGTTGCCGAGTCAGGATCTGGAAGTGCGTTTCGCGATCAAGTTGCGGGTGCAGAACCCCAACGAAACCGCGATCGACTACACCGGTATCGCCCTGGATCTTGAGGTCAATGGCCGCCCCTTGGCCTCGGGCGTGAGCGATCAGGTCGGCTCGATCCCGCGCTTCTCGGAAACCGTGGTCAGCGTGCCGGTCAGTGTTTCCGCGTTCTCGGTATTGCGCCAGACCCTCGGCCTGAGCCAGACACAAACCCTCGACAACCTGCCCTACGTACTGCGCGGCAAATTGGCCGGCGGGGTGTTCGGCACGATGCGTTTTGTCGACAGTGGCAAGCTGAGTTTGCCGAAAGCCACTGCTGCGACGTGGTAACCCTCTGCGCACACTCCTCCCTGTGGGAGCGGGCTTGCTCGCGAAAGCGTCAGATCAGCCAACATCATCGCTGAATGTGACACCGCATTCGCGAGCAAGCCCGCTCCTACATGGTGTGTGTCAGTCCTGAGGTTATGCGGTGAAGCGCACCCCCGGTCTGGCCCGCTCATCGACACTCAGCTCAAACACATCCGGCCGCGCGTAGTGGCCGACCACATCGTAGTCATAGCGCGCACGAACCAATTCATCGGTATCAATCTCCGCCGTGAGCAACCCCGCCTCGCCGCGTAAAGACCCGGCCAGCACATCGCCCATCGGCCCGACAATCACGCTGCCCCCGGCAATCAGCGGACGATCCGCCGGCCAGTTGGCAATCTCCACGCCGAGCTCGTTCGGCGAGGCCTGCACCTGACAGGCGCTGACCACAAAGCAGCGGCCCTCGTGGGCGATGTGGCGCATGCTGACCTGCCACATCTCGCGCTCGTCCACGGTCGGCGCACACCAGACTTCAATGCCCTTGGCGTACATCGCCGTGCGCAGCAGCGGCATCATGTTTTCCCAGCAGACCACGGAGCCAAGGCGTCCGACCTGAGTGTCGAGCACCGGCAGCGTCGAGCCATCGCCCTTGCCCCAGATCAGCCGTTCGGTGCCGGTCGGCATCAGTTTGCGATGCTTGGCCACCAGCCCCGCTTGCGGATCGAAATACAGCGCCGTGCAATACAACGTGCTGCCGGCACGCTCGATCACGCCAATCACCAGATTGGCCCCGGTGCGCGCCGCCAAACCGGCCAGCGCCTCGGTTTCTGCCCCCGGCACGTCAATCGCGTTGGCGAAATAACGGGCGTAGGCCTCGCGCCCCTCGGGCAAGCGATAACCCAGTTGCGTGCCGAAGCCCTCGCCTTTCGGATAACCGCCAAGCAACGCCTCCGGCATGACCACCAGCGCCGCGCCGGATTCGATGATCGCGCTTTCCCAACTGAGGATCTGTTCCAGGGTTTCACCCTTGCCACCGGGCAAGGCGCCGATCTGCAGGGCGGCGACGATTGATTTGGGCATTGCAGTCACTCCATCGGGTTCATGTGTTGCCGATTCTGCGGCGGCGCGGGATCATGAATAAAGACCGATTCACTGCTGAATGATATGAGCCAAATGAATATCGCAACCGTCGACCTGAACCTGCTGAAAGTCTTTGAAGCCTTGCATGAAGAATCCAGTGCCAGCCGTGCGGCGCTGCGTCTCGGTGTGACGCAATCGGCGGTCAGCGCAGCGTTGCGCCGCTTGCGCGAGATGTATGGCGATCAATTGTTCGTGCGCACCGGCCGGGGACTGGCGCCAACGCTCAAGGCCAATCAACTGAAACCGGTGGTCAGCGAGGCGCTGAACAAATGCCGGCAAAGCCTGGCGATGGTCGATCCGGCGGCTCATCACTACGACGGCCGGTCGGTCACCGTGGGCCTGTCGGACGATTTTGAAATTGCCTACGGTCGGCGCCTGATCGAAGCCATCGCTCGCAGCGCGCCCAAGCTGCGGCTGATCTTCCGCCAGACCCACAGCCAGATCGTCGCGCGCGCGCTGATGGAGCGCAGCATCGACCTGGCGATCACCGCCGGTGGGTTCGCCGAGCGCTTGCTCAGCCGTCAGGTATTGGCTGAAGGGGATTATGCGTGCCTGGTCGATCCGGGCAGTCTGGCGCCCGGCCAACAGAGCATCGATTTGCCGGAGTTCGTTGCCCGCGAGCACATTCTGGTGTCTTCGGGTGGTTTTATCGGCATCACCGATGAAGGCCTGGCGGCGCTGGGCCTGAGCCGGCGGGTCTGCGCGTCGACCACGCACTTTGCCGCGTTGCCGCATCTGCTCAAGGGCAGCGGCGCGGTGGCAACCATCCCGAGCCATGCCGCCAGGGCCATTGCCGAGCTCAGCGGGCTGGCGCTGCTGCCCTGCCCGCTGGCGTTGCCGCGTTACCCGATCGAGCTGGGCTGGCGCACCAGCACGCAGATTGATCCGGTGGTGATCAAAGTGCGTGAGGCGATTGTCGGGTGTTTCGACAGCGACTGAGGCGCTGTTACTTGTTGGCCGCCATCAGTCGATTGACCTCACTGCGCACCATGTTGGCGAATTCCGGCGGGGACATGCCATCAAGCTCGGCGCGTACCCACTCGGCCCATTTGCCCTTGCGCTTGGAGCGTTCGCCAAACAACCGCGCGGCTTCGCCTTTGGCTTTGCCCAGATTGTTCTGCCAGAGTTCGAACAGACGGGATTTCTCGTCTTCCAGCGCAGCGCGCTCGGCGAGGGATTTGTCGGCCAGATTGAAACTCATGGGGAAATACCTGCTGCGTAAAATGGCGACATCTTACACGCTCAGCGGAAATCTCCCGCGCAGGTTTTTCTTTCGTACCTAAAATCAGTGCAACTTTTCAGTCAGCGCCACACTCCATTAATCACTGTTCATCCATCTGCAAGGAGTCACCCAATGGCCCGCAAATCCCGCGTGCAAGCTGCCGAAGACCAAATCAAGGATCAGGCATTCAGCGAACTTCAGGCGCTCATTGAAGAGTCCGACAAACTGCTCAAGAGCAGCGCCTCCCTGGTTGGCGAGGAAGCCGAGACCCTGCGCGGCCAAATCGCCCTGAAGCTGCAACAGGCACTGGATTCCGTGTCGAGCGTGCGCGAGCGCACCAAACCGGCGGTCGAAGCCACTGAAAGCTACATTGGCGGCCATCCGTGGCAAACCGTGGCGATTTCCGCCGGTTTTGGCCTGGTCGTAGGCTTGTTGCTCGGCCGTCGTTAAGTGACATTTGCCTGATCCCATTCTGTGGGATCAGGCAGTAAACCTGTGGGGAGGGAGCTTGCTCCCTCCCCACATTGGTTTTCTGACAATTATTCCCCGGCCAACTCCCGCAACTGCCCCAGCGTCTGCTCATCCAGCACAATCCCTTCGGCCAGCGACCGCGCGCGCTGCAAATGCCGACGATCACCCGGCAAGCGCTTCAACCCCACCCCATGCATCTGCCGCACCAGCTCCTGACTGCGCTCGGCAAAACTCTGCCCGGCGGATTTGCTCGGATCGATGACGATCAGCAGTTGCCCGGTCCACGGGGTCTTGGCGCCAGGATGGTTCGACCAGTCGAACTCGAAGGAAAAATTGCCGCCCGTCAACGCAGCCGCCAGCAACTCGACCATCATCGACAGCGCCGAACCTTTGTGGCCGCCAAACGGCAATAGTGCGCCCCCCTCAAGAATCGCTTTCGGATCCTGGGTCGCCTGACCGAGACTGTCCACGCCCATCCCGGCAGGCAAACGTTCACCCTTGCGCGCCGCAATCTGTACGTCGCCATGAGCGATAGCGCTGGTCGCCAAGTCGAAAACAATCGGCGCGCCACCGGCCCGGGGCGCAGCGAAGGCAATCGGATTAGTGCCGAACAGCGGCCGGTCGGCGCCATGCGGCACCACACAGGTCATGCTGTTGACCACGCTGAGCGCCACCAGCCCCTCATCCGCGAAAGGCTCGACATCCGGCCACAGCGCCGCAAAGTGGTGGGAATTACGAATCGCCAACACCGCGATCCCGGCATTGCGCGCCTTTTCCACCAGCAGCGGCCGAGCGGCGGCCAGCGCTGGCTGGGCGAAACCGTTGCCGGCATCGACCCGCACAAAACCGGGGGCAACGTCTTCGACTTGCGGCACCGCCTGACCATTGACCCAACCGCTGTTGAGCGTCGAGACATAGCCGGGAATGCGGAACACGCCATGACTGTGCGCACCGTCGCGTTCGGCACTGGCGCAGTTGGCAGCCAGGGTGCGGGCGACGGACGCCGACGTTCCATGGCGCAGAAAAATCTTTTCAAGCAGATGCGTCAGCGCTTCGAGCGAGAGCGTGGACGCAGGAGAAGACACGGATTCGTGTGGCGCAGACATCTGAAGCTCCAGACTAATTATTGGAGGGAACAACAGCGTACGAACAGCTTGCTCACCGATTAACCACGTCCGGTACGGGTGCTGTCAACCATTGCGGTGCAGCACGACGCAGCCAGCACATTTGCATGTCGCCTGTGCGGTAACTATGTACCACCTTAGTCACCCGTTCGGCTTTTAGGCTGGCGTCTCAATTCACCGGTGCCCCCAAGGGTGCCCTGATCGAGACGCGATGATGCCCGTACCTGCTCCCCCGCTGCTGTTCTGCTGTTTTTTGGATTCACCTGGACTGTGGCCTGCGCTGGGCACTGCCCATGGGCTGTCGTCGCAGGATTTCCGGTGGCTGACGCACGCGCAACTCTCGACCCATCTGTTACGCAACCAGCAAACCCCGCCGATGCTGGCTCACCGCATCCTGCTCGACAGCGAAGACCCGCCCAGCGTAACCCTGGCCGGCAGTTTCATTCTCAGCCCCACGCCGGAGGATCGCGGCTTCATGTTGTACACGCCGTTCGACGGCCTGAAGAAATTCGACACCTTCCGCGCCGTGACCGAACACCTTGAACAGCGAGTCAATCAGGCCGACGAAGCGGATCGATTGCTGGCATTTCTGGCCGTGTCACAGCGCAAGCGCCTGCTGGAGAAAGGCCGTATCAGCGTGAATTACCAGCTCATCGAGGGCGACATATTCGACGAGCAACGGAGCGCCATCGAGCACTGTCAGCAGCTCAACGCCCAGTCCTTGCTCCATGAACTGCTGAATCTGCCTGGCTTGGGAACCTTGCTTGAAACGCTTCTCGACCAGCAACTGAGCCCCCGGATGCCCGGCGCGGATCAAGCACAAACGCAGGTCAGCTTCTACACCGGCGCCGCTCCCGGTGATCCGGGACACCGGCTCGACACCTTGTCACTGGCCAACGCGGTGCTCCGGCACTATCGTCACCCCGGCTGGGCGCAGGGCCAGACGCACAGGTTTTCCAACCCGCGCCGACCTGCGCTGGCCAGCGATCAGACGCATTGGGAACAGGCGGTCAAAACCGTCTCCGGCAAACTGCTGGTGCTGCTCTATCAACACCTTGAGCAATACTGGAATGACGCTTGCGCAGACGGCATGCCGCGCCGCAGCCTGTTCAGTCAAACGATCCGGCAACAGGCCCTGGCCGACATTCTGCTCAAACGCGAAGCCGGGATCATCGAGGCCGAAAAATTCGACAGCCTGCTGACCTGGATCGAAGCGAAAGAGCACCCCGGGCGGCGTGCCAGCCTGGAAACGGTGCGTCTGTGGGAATACCAGGCCAACTTCGTCGAACTGGCCGGCTCGCTGATGATCAGCCACACCGATGCCTGCCTTTACACCCCTTCCCATGGCTTGCAGATCCTCAAGGACTACGGCGATCTCAAGGACACCTTGCTCGCCAAATTCGCCAGTACCGGGCACGAAGACGAGCTCTATGGCTTGCTGAACCTGGAGGAGCGCCAGCGTTTCCTCGGCTTCGACAAGCCCCATGTGTCCGGCGAAATGATCGCCGGCGACATCTTCAGCGTGCTGTTCGAAGCGATCATCACCAAGCAGCGACAGAACATCGAATATGCCTTGCAGGTGTTTCGCCACAGCGACGACGCGGTGAACATTCCCGCGCTGTTCGACAAGGCGCTGGACATCCGCTCGATGATCCATGATCGCTTGCTGGCCCTCGATACCCGTGGGCGCTGGAGCACCCGGCCAGTGCTCGGCGGCAGCCAGTTACCGTCAATGCTGTTGGCCGACGCTGCTGCAGCCGAAGTCAGGAAATTCGCCAGTATCCTGCCGTCAATCAGCAGCCGTTTCGCCGCGCAGCCAATTGACTCGCAAGTCCTGCAACGCCGCTATCTGCAACAGCTCATGCAGCAGTTTGCGCACACGCTGTTCGTCGGTGTCTGTGGTGAGGCACGCTTGCGCGTACTCGACGGCAGCCTGAGTCGCCAGGTCCAGGCCATCGTCGACACCGTATTCGACCCCGCCCTGGCGGATCGCGCCCAGCGCCGCGGACTCAATGGCTTCCGCCCCGATGCCTGGTCGCTGACTTTGTTCGGCAGTGGCCAGACAGAGGCGCTGCCATTGGCCAGCTGCGTTCTGCTGACGGAACGCGGCGGCCTCGATGAGCAACACTCGGGAATTGCGGTGCTGTGGACGCCGGCGATGGGCCTGGAGGCCTTCAGCTCCGTCGACAGTGCCCGCAAGGCCCTGGACCGGCGCTTGCGCAATCCGGAAAAACGTCAGGTACTGCTGGAAAACCTCTCGCCGCTGCATGAGGGTTTGCATCAGGACTATCGCCTCGGCCCTCTGCACCTGATTACCGGCAATGTCCTGCAGGATCGCGTGCAAACGGCGATCAAGCAGTTTCTCGAGCGCTGTGATCGGCTCCGGCAACTGAAGTTGTCCGCGCTCAAGCAGGAGCAGGCGCTGAAATCCCTGGCCAAGATCCCGATCAACACCAATCTGGAGCGGGCCAGTGCGTTGGCCCGGGCGCTCGGCGAGCGGCACTCCCTGCCCGGCTGGCTGGGCATGGCCTCGCTTGAGGAGCAGCAGTTGCACCTGGAGCTGCTAGAGCAATGGCGCGCCAGCGTCAGCGATGACAAGGATTACCTGCATGCCTTGCCGACCGTGCGCGGGCACATTCAGCAGACCCTCACCACCCTGCTCGGCGCCCGGTTCCAGGCGCATAACCTCGATCCCGAGCAAGTGCGGATCATCCCGGCCCTGACCCTGGCCGGCCCAAACATGAGCCTCACCGATTTCGCCTTGAACTACAGCCACATCGCCCAGCACATCGCGTTTACCGTGGCCTCGAACACCACCGCTGCGCTGCCGACTGGCCTCGACCGTCAGGCAGTCAGGAGCCTATTGCTATCCCTGGAGATTCCCACGACATTCGCCGGCAAGATCACGACCGCCCTGTCCACCACCGACACCGAGGCCGAACAGCGCCAACAGCGTTTTCTGCGCCAATTACCGTGGCAACTGCTGCAACATGCCCATCAGTTGAAACTGCAGCAGCGTCTGTCTGCTGCCGCCTACGGGCTGATCAACCAAGTGCTCGACATGCCGGACGCCATCGCCCGCGCCACGGTGCAAGGTGCCCATGCGCTGATCCGCCCGCTGGAGCTGATCAAAACCGGCGGCGCGGCGGCGGTCAAAGCCCTGGGCATGTACCTGATCGGCCCGGGCGCCGGCCATGTCGGACCGTTGGTGCTCTATGCGCCGTATCACGGTGAACAGGCCTTCAGCGAGTTCGAGAACGAAGCCGCGCTGATCGCCGCACTGAACATTCCGGGCGCCCTGCAAGACCTGTTGTTGCGGCGCTTGCCGCAGGCTCAGCAGTCGATCTTCAAGGCGTTATTCAGCAGCAGTGTCGGCCAGACCAGTGAAATGACTCTGGCGTCGAATCCGATTCAGGGCAACCTGCTGCGGCAGTTGTTCAGCGACAATCTCGCGTTGCTGCCCAAATTGCTCGCCAGCCACGCCCAGCCCTCGGCGCAGGAGGACTGGGAGTCGGCGAAAAACCTGTTCAGCCAGGGGATCAAACTGATCTGGGGCCTGCTGCCGGGCAAACTGGCCTATGTGCAGTTTCTCTGGCAAAGCTTCAAGGACTTCATGACCTCGGCCGAGGCGTTGCAGGATCACCACTGGAAGCTTGCACTCGAGGCGTTCATCGCTGGCACAGTGCAGATGGTTTCCCTCGGGCGCCTGTCACTAGAGTCGACCCTCGAGGCCCGGACGCTGACGCCGTCGGCTCCAAAGCCCAGCGTGCTCGGTGCGCCGGATCTGCAACACATCCACACCACTGACCCGCTACGCACTTCGCTGCAACCCTTCGAGGCAACGGACGTTGCGCTCAAGGACCTGACGCCGGTGGCGGCGAACGGCACCTATACCGATCTTGCGACGCGGCAGACCTATGCGCCTGTGGCCGGCAAGGTCTATCCCGTGGAGAAGCCGGGCGCGGTCTGGCAGATCAAGGGCGCGGAACAGCCAGGCCCGGTGCTGCAACACACCACGTCAGGCAAACTGGTGTTGGACCCGGATCGACATACGGTGCATCTGGGCAAGGCCATGTCGAAAATGTACAACCGCTACGCCAACGATCGCGAACGCCGGATCTGGCTGAACATCGAGGCTCAGGGCATGGAACAGATCCGCGCCCGCCACCCGGACAAGGCACGTATGCTCACCGAGGCCGTCGATCTGGCACGGTTCTACGCGTTCAACTGCCTGCACAATCTGGCGCAGCAAAGGCACCAGGGCAGCGGCACTCGCCTGGATACGTTTCTCAAGTCCTTCTTCGATGCGCAACAGATCGATACCGCCATTCTCGACAAGCTCAAACAGGCCATCGTGCCGGTCTGCAAGGCGTTGGTGGACCCCACCGAGGATCTGCTGGACGGTGATCGTTTTGTCGTCGGCTCAAACCGCTATCGCAATACCGGGCTGATTGCTTTTGTGCTGGATGACGACTCGCGCAAGCAAGTGCATTTCACCGAGAAGTTTTTCCATCAGGATCTGGACTGGTACAAGGTCGGCCTGACTGAGCCGTTCAATGTCGAAGGGCATGCGCGGGCTTCGACGTTGATCCATGAACTGGCCCATCAGGCCAACAAGGCCGTGGACATCGCCAGCCTCGAGGCCCGGCGCCCGTTCGTTGACCTGATTTCCACGGTGACCGGCTACGGCGCGGCCATGAAGCACAACCAGACCCAATTCCAGCGCGAGGCCTTGTCACTGGGCACGCCGCGCGAAGAGCTGTTCTCGCGCTGGAGTGACGAATTTCAGGAGTGGCTCAGCCTGGATGAAATCCCGGGCCTTGCGCATGTCGGCAAGGAAATTCTCAAGGTCACGCGCAGCCCCACCATAGAGGAGGCGCGAACGGCATTCCTCGACCCGGCGAACCCGCACCCGCGCATCGACACGATCTTGCGCAACGCCGATTCGATCGCCTTTCTGATTTGCGAGATAGGACGGCAACTCGACCCGGTCGCCAGCTCCGGCAGCGTGCCCTGAAAATGAAAAATGCGCAGGCCTGTGCAGCCTGCGCATGGTTTATTGACCGTGGAAATCAGTCTTTCTGATCGCGCAGTACGTTACCCGACGCGCCATCGATACGGAATTCATAAACAGAGCCATCCGCCTTGCGGCCCTCACCTTTCCAGTAGCCATCGTTGTCCGCTTCGATCTCATAGACTTCGACGTAACCGGCCTTGGTCTTCACGATCTCGATCGCCTTTTCGATGGTGACCCAGCCCGCACCGGGACGATCGGCCATCGCGGCACCGGCACTGAACAAGGCAGCAGTGGCAACAACAGCGGCAAAGGTTTTTTTGATCATTTTTTCACTCCATTTGTGGATGATGTTCGTCGGATGTCCTGTTTTTGGGCGTCTGACGGAAAAATAAGTTCCACTTTGATGGGCAATTGCCATGATGGATGTTCTCGGCGCGTTGCCCGCAAGGTTAGAATGCAGCAAATCAGGACGAGTCAATGACCCAAGAATCCCTCTCGGAAGCCGAATACGATGCGATCACCGATGCCGCCGCGCACTGGTGCATGCGTCTGCACGCTGCCGACTGCTCCGCCGAGGAGCGTCTGGCTTTCGAGCAATGGCGCGATGCTCATCCGCTGCATGCGTTCGAATATGAAGCCATGCTGGAAATCTGGGACGTTGCCGAACACTTGCCGCGTCCGCAGCCGCCCCCGAGTGTGCCGCTGAACAAACCTGTCCCGGCCTGGCGTCGCTATGCCATCGCCGCCAGCGTCTGCGCCTTCGCATTACCGCTGGCCGCCTACAGCGGCTGGAACCTCGGCTGGCTGCCCAACAGCTATCAGCACTTCGAAGCCAGCGACAATGTTCGTCAGGTGACCCTGAAGGACGGCAGTCAGGTCGAGCTCAACCTCAACACCGAACTGACCTTCAGCAATTACAAGGACGAGCGCCGGGTCACGCTGAAAAAGGGCGAAGCGTTTTTCGAAGTCAGCCACGACCTCAGTCACCCGTTCGTGGTCCGAGCCGCCGAAGGCAAGATCCGCGTGACCGGTACCCGCTTCAATGTCTGGCTCTATGAAGATCAGGTGCGGGTCAACCTGATTGAAGGCTCGGTACTGGTCACCAGTAACACGGCATTGCCCGGCGACGGCCTGCGCCTCGGCCCGTCGATGCAGGCGCAGTACCGGCATGGCGACTACACGCCACAGATCAGCCAGACCTACGACAATGACAGTTCACTGGCCTGGCGCAGCGGCAAACTGGTGCTCGACAACCTGGCACTGAACGACGCCTTGCCGCTGATCAATCGCTACCTGAACAAACCGCTGAAACTGGCTGACGCCAACACCGGCGCCATCCGCGTCGGCGGCGTCTACAACATCAAAGAGCTGAGCGGCCTCGTCAACACCCTGCCCAAAGTGCTGCCGGTGTACCTGACGCGCAACACCGAGGGTGATCCGGTGATCAACTCGATGCCACGAAACCCGCCGAAAACCTGAAGCTTGGGATCACGCGTTTCGGGCAATAAAAAAGCCGCTGTCCCTGTTCAAGGAGCAGCGGCTTTTTCGTTCAGCATGACTTACTGCGCAACCACCTCGGCACTTTTGCCGGCAGCATCACGCACGGTCTGCACCTGATATTGCGGATCAGCCGTGATCTGCTGCTCGGTAAACGGCAACACGCTCCACTGTTTCTTCGAGTAGGCCTCGGTCTGGTCCCGGGAGTATTTCGACTCTGGGTCACTGGACAGCGAGAACGCCAGCAGCCCCTGAGCGTGCGGGCCTTTGTCGTCGAAGGTCACCACTTGCAGGTAGCTGGTGCCGCTGACCACTTCGAGTTTGCCGTCTTCACGCGGCACACTCTGAATCGCGTTGTAGATCCCCAGCGTACCCGGCCCGCCGTGAATCGCGGTTTGCTGACCGCCGCTGCTCACCACCTGAATGTCGCCCCAGCGGGTGTCCGCTTTCAGGCCCATTTTCGTGGTGGTTTGCAGCGACGCCTGCATTGCTTCACGCAGTGCCTTGCTCACCGCCGGTTGCTCGATCGCCAACCCGCGCGGGGTGTGTTGCGGGTCTTTCGGATCGAACGCCACGCGCCAGACATCCGGCGACTTTTGCAGGGTTTGCATGATGTTCTGGAAATGGACCAGGCCGATACCCGAATCCAGATTCGCCCGGCCATCCCAGCCTTTGAGGCTGACGCAAACCGGCTTCAACGAAGCCGCGTCCGCACCAAGATCCGCAGCGCAGAATTTCAGCAGATCGGGCAGCACCTGAGTCGCCAGATAGACGTTGTCATCCATCACCATCTGTTGCAGATCCTTCACCGCCACCGGGCCTTTTTTACCCAGCGTGCTCAGGCGCTCCAGTGCGAACCGCGAACGCAGCCCCAGCGGCTGGCCGTCCTGGCTGATCAGCGGCGAGAACCCGGTCAGTGGTTGTGCCGGGTTCGCCAGCCACGCGGAATCGTTGGAGTGCTGGACGAAGTCCTTGCGCAACAGTTGCGGTAACTGGCTGGCGGCATAAATGCCCTTCTGCGCGGCTTGCGGATCGATATCCCATGCGCAGGCGCTGTTGGCGCCATCCAGCACGATCATCTGCAATCCGATGCGCGGGTCGCTGCACTTGGCCAGTTTCTCGGCGCTGACGTTCGGCACCACCGACAGGTTCATGTACAGCGTCTGCCCCTTGTCATCCACGGCCAGGGTGTTGACCCACGGGATGCCCTGGATCTTGTGCACCGAATCCTGCAGATCCTTGAGGCTCGAGGCCTGGTTCATCGCGTACCACTGCGTAAGCACGCGATCATTTTCCAGGTTGGCGTCGCGCAGGCTGTAAGCGTACTGATGGTCCCAGTCGAGCTTGCCCGGCCATTGCACGATCGGGCCGAACTGCGAGCTGTAGACATCGCGCGAAACCGGCACCACCTGCCCGTCCGCCTGTTTGATCTGCACGGTCACCGTCTGCTTGCTCAGCGGCAGCGATTTGCCATCGAGCAGATAGCGCGTCGGATCTTTGGGATCGAGTTGCAGGCGATACAGGGTGAAGTGCTTCGACGAATCCACCGTGTGGGTCCAGGCCAGATGCTGGTTGAAACCGATGTTGATCACCGGCAGCCCCGGCAAGGCGGCGCCCATCACGTCGAGTTTGCCGGGGATGGTCAGGTGCATCTGGTAAAAGCGCATGCCGCCGACCCACGGAAAATGCGGGTTGGCCAGGAGCATGCCGCGCCCGTTGAACGAACGCTCGCTGCCGACCGCCACGGCGTTGCTGCCGCGATCCAGGGCGAAGCGCTGCATGCGCGCGTCCGCCAACTGATAAGCCTGCGCATGGCTACCGACCTGTGCCGTGGCTTGCGGCGGCGTCGCACCGGCCAGTGCTTCGGCGAACTGCCCGACCCCGCCTTCAACCAGCAAGCGGCGGGTGAGCTTCACCAGATCCTCGGCGGCGATATCACGCACCCAGTCCCCCTGGCACTGCTGCGGCAGGCCTTGCTGGCGGCGCTCGGCCAGATAGCGGTTGTAGCCTGCTGCATAACCTTCCACCAGATCGCGCACCTGAGCAGGCTGCGCGTCCCAGAAGGCCTTCACCGCTGCGGGGGTGTTGAGCCAGGTGAAGAACAGGTCGCTGACGCGATTTTCGCGTTGTTCGACGGTGAACTGATCCGGCCCGAAATAGCGCGAGCGCTGGCCATTGACCGTGACGATCTCGTTGGCCAGCAGGCACAGGTTGTCCTGCGCATAGGCGTAACCGATGCCGAACCCGAGTCCGCGCTCGTTTTCCGCGCGGATGTGCGGCACGCCAAATGAGGTGCGGCGAATATCAGCATGGGTTTGTGTGGCGGGACTTAACGCATGGGCCGACAGACTGAGTCCGAGAAACGCGCCGGCGAGGGCCAGCCCGGTTAACTGCCTGGAAATAATCACACTCGCTCCTGATCGATGGGACACGAATCGACGCCTGCGTTGCGCGAGCGTCAGACCCGGTCTGAAGTTGATTCCTGCGCCCGGGCGCAAGATGGCTGTTCAGGAAACGAATACGGTAAAAAAATATTTAGCCTGTTTGCCCAAGCGACCGGCCGGCGATGACGGGAAAACAACGAATAAGCGACAAAATTTCTACATATTTTCTTTCATGATTTGTCGTGCTGAAACGTCTTGTTTACTGAGAGCAGCCAAAACGTTTCCTGACCAGGCTCTGAAAGGAGTAATCCCATGTACAACTCGCAACTACCAACGGACGGTAGCCAGGCGTCACAAGGAGCTTCCATGAGTCCCCGCGCGAGCAGTTTCGCACCCAGCCCCGAGCGACAAGGCAATGAGCGCATTCGCCTGCTGCTCAAAAGCTTCGGTCTGCGCACCAGCCTGATTCGCCTGAAAGTCATCGACGCCTTGCTGGTCGCCGCGCAAAGCGAACGGCGCCTTGGTGTGCGCGGCGTGCACAGCCAGTTGCTGGACCTGGATATTCCGTTGTCCTTCCTCAGCGTGCGCGAAGTGTTGAAGCGTCTGTGTGCCGAAGGTGTGGTCACCTTCAACCCGGACAAGAGTTACAGCCTGCATCCACAGGCTGCTGCCGTGCTCAATCACGATTGAAGCGTCCCGCGATCGCCGTCAGGGTTTGACCTTGCGGCGCATCACCGCGTTGATCACCACCACGACCACCGCCACACCGATGGCGATGTACTGGAACATCTTCTGACTGATCATCCCGGCGTTCTGCAGCCAGGACAGGCCGAGCATGATCGCCAGCACCGACAGGGCGATCAGGATCGAGTATTTCAAACGTTGCTTCTGAGTCATTGCGGGTTCCTGAAACTTTCAAATGTATCCGGTTTGTATCCGGTTGCATGCCATGCACATACCGTGTTGCGGGGATGGGCCGGGACGAACGCGGTCACATGTTACAGCCGATGAAGAGTTTTGGCTTCATGACGGCGTAACCATGAGGATTTTGAAATGTTCCGTCGAATCACCTGGCTGATTCCCCTCCTTGCCATCCTGACCTTGAGTGGCTGCTTCTTCTTCCCTCACGGAGGCTGGCATGACGACCACCATCGCTACCAGGAAGGTCCCGGTTATTACCATCGATAGAACAGGATTGTTCGCATCTCGGTGTGTCTGAAAGCACCGGAAGAGAAGCGGTAAAAGTCTTTTCAGAGCAAACCATGCCCGCCCGCCAGCGGGCATTTTTATTGGCACGCCGACCGGCCAGTCACGGCGGTTCAACACGCGTATTGATTCACTTAAATACGCTGTAAGTATTTGAAATTTCATGTCGCAGCAAAGCATTGGATGCTGCGACGACTCTGCCTCTAGTCTCTGCAAACTTTCTCGCTCACTGGAACAGGGATGTTTATGCAGAGAACCTTGATCGTAATGGCGCCCGTGCAGACAGCTGGATTCTGCCTGGCCATTACCGCTTTTGAACTGCTCACCTACATGGCCAGCGACATGATCATGCCGGCCATGTTGACGGTCACTGAGGAGTTCAACGCCGATGCCCGTCACGTACCCAATGCGTTCAATCTGTATCTGATCGGCGGCGTGTGCCTGCAATGGCTGATCGGCCCGCTCTCTGATCGTTACGGCAGACGTCGCTCGCTGTTGCTCGGCTGTGCGCTGTTTGGTCTGGCGTGCAGCGCCGCGGTCATAACTCAGCGCATTGAAGCGTTCAATGTGCTGCGTCTGATACAAGGCATGGGCCTGGGATTCGTCGTCGCCGTCAGCTACCCGGCGCTGCAGGAAGTATTCTGCGAAGCCGATGCGGTGCGGCTCATGGCACTGCTGGGCAATGTGGCGCTGCTGTCGCCGCTGCTTGGTCCGTTGCTCGGCAGCCTGCTGCTGGAATGGCTGAGCTGGCGGCAGATGTTTCTCGGTCTGGGAGCGGCCAGTGCCGTTGTCTGGCTCGGTCTCTTGGCCTGGATGCCGGAAACGATCGGCGTCACGCGCCGCGACGGCCAACAACAGGCCCCTGCGCCGTTCTCGCTCAGGCAAATCCGCCGGGGTTACTTCGCGCTGCTGCGCAATCGCCGATTCGTCGGCAGCAGTCTGGCGTTGGGCCTGATGAGCCTGCCATTGATAGCCTGGATCGGTCTGGCGCCGGTGTTGCTCATGCAGCGTCTCGAGCTGTCTGCGCTGGAATACGGCGTGTGGCAGATCCCGGTGTTCTCGGCGGTGATCGTCGGCAATCTGCTGCTGGATCGATTGCTCACCGGGCACACACTGGTTCGGGTGATTGGTCTGGCATTGTGGCCATTCTGTCTCGGACTGCTGATGCTGATCGGCGCGGCCCTGAGTCCGACTTCCCTGGCACTGACCGTCGCCGGTCTGGCCATGTATGCGCTGGGGCTGGGCATGAGTAACGCCGCACTGTACCGGCTGGCGCTGTTCTCCAGCCCCGATGGCAAAGGTCTGGTCTCGGCCATGATCGGCATGCTGTCGATTGCCGTGATGGGCATCGGCGGTTCGCTCGTTGCCATCGTTGGCGGCGGCGACAACCTGCAATCCTTCTGCCTGTGGGCAGCCCTCGGCGGCCTGCTGTGCCTGCCCCTGCTCTACCGTCTTCTGCGCCACAACCCTGCGACACCCGCGGCGCCCAACGCACATCAATAAGGATATTCGATGACTCGATTCCCCCATGGCGACGCGCTCTGCGCATTGCCGAAGCCCTATTGCCCGGACTCCGTACCCACGGGCCTGTTCAGTCAGGCCATGAGCGAAATCACCCGGTTCCACGCTCGCCATACGCCTGGCTACGGTCATTGGCTGAGCGCCCACTCAATCGATGTCGATGATCTCGACACGCTGGACGACTGGTCGCAACTGCCACCGATTTTCGCCAATTTCTTCAAGCAACACAGGCTGCTCAGCCCGACTGGCGCGGACGCTCTGGAACTGACCTCTTCCGGCACCAGCGGGCAGAAAAGTCGCATGCGCTATGACGCCCGCGGCCTCGGCGCAGCGCAGTTCATGGTCGAGCGGATATTCGCGCAGTACGGCTGGATAACACCGCACGCACCGTGCAACTACTTGCTGCTCAGCTACGAGCCAGAACAGACCAACACCCTGGGCACGTCCTTTACCGATCAGTTCCTGTGCGGCTTTGCTCCCGCCAATCGGGTGGTTTACGCCTTGCGTCGTAACGGCGACGGTCACCAGTTCGATCTGTTCGGTGTGATCGCGGCCCTGCAGGCATTTGCCGAAGAAGGCCTGCCGGTGCGTATTTTCGGCTTCCCGGCGTTTCTCTGGGAGACCCTGCAACGCATGCGCGCCACGGATGTGCCGGATGTGCAATTGCCGGCAGGTTCCCTGGCATTTTTCGGCGGTGGCTGGAAAGCCCGTGCCGCCGAAGAAGTCCCCAAGCAAGCGTTGTACGCGCGCATCCAGCAACAGCTAGGCATCAATACCCGGGACTGTCGCGACGGCTATGGCGCCGTCGAACACGCGGTGCCTTACATCGAATGTGCCCATCATCGCTTTCACGTCCCGGTCTACGCGAAAGTTTACGTGCGCAACCCCGTGGACTTTTCAGTTCTGCCCTATGGGCAATCCGGCCTGCTGAGTCTGGTCTCACCCTACATTTCCTCAAGCCCGGCCCACGCGGTGGTCATGAGCGACCTGGCAACGCTGCATCCTGGAACAAGCTGCGGTTGCGGTCTGGCGAGCGACTGGTTCCACCTGCATGGCCGCGCCGGCACCGCAGCCGCCAGAAGCTGCGCCATGGCTGCTTCCGAACTGCTGGGGAGGTACTGACATGTACTTGATCAACGGAAAGCTGCACACCGACTGCAACCTCGAAAGCGCCTTGCAGCAACTTCACCTGGAGCTGCCCGATCGGCTGCAGACACCCCTTGAAATCAGCACGCTGCTCGCAACTGCCGAGGCATTCGCCAAACGCCTGCAACGTGAAGAACCGGAACTGCCGCTTGATGCCGGACAACGCCAGGCACTGATCGATTTCTGCCAGCCCGCCACGCTGCAAACCAAGCTTGATCGCGAGCTCGGCCTGCAACCCGACTCTCTGCGCCGCATCGACTATCGCCAGTCGCGTTTCGAACGCTGGAGCCCATTGGGCCTGGTGGTGCACATCACGCCCGCCAATGCGCCGCTGCTGGCATTTTGTGCGGTAATCGAAAGTCTGCTGAGCGGTAACGTCAACTGGCTACGCCCCAGCAGCAGCGACGGCGGCTTTACCGCACGCTTGCTCCAGGCGTTTCTCGACTGCGACCCGAGCGGGCAACTCAACGGTCACGTGGCAGTCCTGCCGACGAGTACCGGACAAATCGGCCAACTGTGCAAGCACGCCAACGGCGTCGCGGCCTGGGGTGGCGAAACCGCGCTGCAAGCCATTCGCCAACAGGTGCCGCCAGGTTGTCGCTGGATCGACTGGGGGCACCGCATCAGCTTCGCCTATCTGACCCCGGACGCGGTCTCGCCCGCCGTACTCGATGCCATCGTCGATGAGGTCTGCCGCCTCGATCAGCAAGCCTGCTCCAGCCCGCAATGGTTGCTGGTGGACAGTGACGATGCAGCGGTGTTGAGCGACATCGGTGCACAACTGGCCGTCGCGTTCGAGCGTCGCGCCAAACAGTGGCCGGCCCTCACACCGACGCTTGAAGAGGCTTCGCAAATCACCACCTGCACGGCGATGGCGCGGCTGGCCCAGAGTTTTGCCGGGCACACCGGCCGGGTCTGGAGCACGCCGGGGTGGCGCGTGATCTGGAGCCATGACCGCCAGCTCGAACCGTCGGCGCTGTTTCGCAGCCTGTTGCTCAAGCCCCTGCCCCGCGAGCTGCTGACCGCGACGTTGCTGCCGTGGCGCAACGTGCTGCAAAGCTGTGCCCTGCTGTGCCCGCAGACGCAGATCGCCGAGCTTTCGCAGACACTGATCGCCGCCGGTGTTAGCCGCATCGTGCCGATCGCCGCCATCCACGATGGCTACGACGGCGAACCCCATGATGGCGTCTACGCCTTGCAGCGTCTGAGCCGCCGAGTGTCGGTCAGCCTGACGCCGAACTCACTGGCGCACCACGCCACGCTGGATCGCCAGCCATCGCCACCGCCCTTGGCCGGCGTGCCGATCATGGACAAGGACACGTTCATCGACCGACCGCCGCACCCGCAGGCGCAGCTGTATTTTCGCTCCGGGGGCAGCAGTGGCACCCCCGTGCTTTCGGGTTTCAGTTACGACGATTTCCAGCGTCAGATGCGTGCCGCCGCCGATGGTTTGCTGGCAGCCGGCCTGGCCCCGACGCGGGACCGCGTGATGAACCTGTTCTTCAGCGGCGGGCTGTACGGCGGCTTCTCCAGTTTTGCCAAGGTGCTGGAGCAACTGCAAGCCCGGCACTGGCCAATGAGCGCGCCAGCGGATGACGATTACCGGGAGATCGCGCAGATGATCGAGCAACAGCAGATCACCGTGCTCATCGGCATGCCCGCCACCCTGCACCGGCTGTTCCTCAACGAACAGCAAACATTGCGGCGCTATGGCGGCATCGAAAAAGTCTTTCTCGGTGGCGAACACCTCAGTGAGCCAACCCGCGAATTGCTGCAGAGCTGCGGTGTGAGCCTGATCCGCTCGGCGATTTACGGCAGCGTCGATGCCGGCCCCATCGGCCATGCCTGCCAAGCCACGACAGATGGCGCGTTTCACCTGATGAGCGAGATCCAGCATCTGGAAATCGTCGATTTCGATCAAGACACGCCGGTCAGTGACGGCGAACCCGGGCGTTTGCTGGTGACCACTCGGGCACGTCAGGGCCAGTCCGTGCAGCGTTATGACATCGGTGACAGCGGGCGCTGGCTCCCCGGCCCGTGCGCCTGCGGCCTGACTTCGCCGCGCTTCGAACTGCTGCAACGCCACGGCAAGCTGCTGCGCATCGGCACCGACTTCATTTCGCTGGCGACGCTGGCGCAGCACCTGCAGGCGCCGTTTCAACTGATCCTCGATCATGGCCCGGATGGCCTGGAACGCATGCGCCTGCGCTGCCCGCTGGCACCGGAACAGGCGCGGCAACAACTGCAGAATTACCTGACGCTGACCACGCTGATGCAAAGCGGATTGCTGACGGTCGACATCGAGCAATGTGCAATTGAGCAATTCGCCCGAAACAGGCACAGCGGCAAAACGCCGACAGTGATTGATACGCGCCGCTGACAGCAGATGCCTGCACGCGGCCACCCGCCACTTTTATAAGAAAAAACCATGAACACGACCGTTGAATTGAACGACTTGCTCAGTTTCATCTGCCGACATTCCGCGTATTACCGCGAACACCTCAAGGCAGTCGCAATGCCCATCAGCGCCTTGAGCGAACTGCCCGAGATTGACCCTGAGCAATACTGGCTAGGTAGCCAAAATCCGCAGCAATGGCCGGTGCTGACAGGCCCGCTGAACGATGCGCTGATCTTCAAGACCGGAGGCACCACTGGCGCGGGCAAACTGTCGCTATTTACCCGCGCAGAATGGCAAACCCTGGTACACGATTTCGGCAGCCACCTCACGGCGCAACTGAACCCCGGGGACCGGGTTGCCAACCTGTTTTTCGTCGGGGATCTGTATGCCAGTTTCATATTCGTCCACGACGCCCTGGCCCATGTCGAGACAGCCGTCAGCGAGTTTCCCTTTACCGGAGCCGTCGACAGCGCGGTACTGGTCGACTCGATCGTTGCCTACCAGATCAATGTGCTGGCTGGCATACCGGCACAACTGTTGAAACTGGCCGCTTGGCTTGAGCGTCAGTCACATGTGCTGGAGGGTGTCGAAACCCTGCTCTACGGCGGTGAAAGCCTGTTCGCTGCGCAACTGCAATTGCTCCATCGGGTGTTCCCGAACGCGCGTATCGCCTCCATCGGCTACGCCAGCGTCGATGCCGGGCTGATCGGCATCAGTGCCCGCGATTGCGCCTTGGGCGAACACCGGATGCTTGAGCGGCACAATCTGCTGGAGATCATCGACGAGGTGAGCGGTGAGGTCATCGAAGAATGCAACCGCAACGGCAGGCTGGTGGTGACCAACCTCACCCGTCTCCTGATGCCGGTGATCCGCTACCCCGTCGGCGACCTGGCGTGCTGGCGCGAACCGAGCGGAACCCCGATGCGCAAGTTCGCCCTGATGGGGCGCGGCATGAGCAGCCAGCGTGTTCGAGTAGGTGTACTGAGCCTGGACACGGCTGATATTGGCGATCTGGTGCAAAGCGTCGGCACCAGCGACAACTGGCAACTGGTCATCGAACAGCAGGGGAAAAAAGACCTGCTGAGCCTGCGCTGGGTGCCGGGTACGCTAACGCCTGACATTTCCCTGACAACCTCAAGACTGCGCCGTGCGCTGATCGACCAATACCCGCTGATCGGGACTCTGCACAACGATCAGTTGCTCGATCTGCACGTCATCGCTTGTGCAGGCGATGAACTGACTTGTCATCCACGTTCCGGCAAGCGGCAGCGGGTCGTAGACCGGCGCGATTATGAGAACCCGCGCCCGAGGCGAGAATGATGGACACGGTAACCCTGCGACGCTACCGCATCGCTGACGCACCGGCCGTCAGTCGCCTGTTCGAGGAAGTCTACGGCGATCATTACCCTCAACCGCACGTGTACCTGCCCTGCATGATCAGCCAGAACCACAACGACGGTCGCTGGCACTCGCTGGTAGCGGTGGTGAACGAGAAAATCTGCGGGCACGCCACGTTGTTTCGCCAGTCTGGCAGAAGCTTTCTTGCGGAACTGGCACTGACGGTGGTGCACCCGGACACTCGCGGGCAAAACATCGCCACACAGTTGGGCCAGCAGTTATTGATTCATGCGCAGGCGCTTGATTGCCAGGGCGTCACGATCAAACAGGTCACGCACCATCCCTACACACAGCGCATGGCCGCCGGTCTCGGGTTCCACAGCATTGGACTGTTGCCGGACTACGCACCCTCTCCGTTCGGCGGGCCGGGGCGTGAGACGATCGTTGTCGGCCACCGCACCATAGACGGCTATCGTCGCCCGCTGCCGGCACTGGCCTGGCCACAGGATTGCCGGGAATTGATGTCGCATCTGGAATCAGCTTTCGGGACCAGCGATAAAGCCGCGCCGTGGAAAGGTCCGAGGGTGCATTTCGAACGCGCATTGGGGCGCTATGACATGGTGCTCAAAGAGCTCGATGACAGCTTGCTCAAGCAAGTGGTGCAACTGCCGGCGCACTGGCTGATTTCGATCCGGCTCAGACTCGCCCAAGGGTTTTCCAGCTCACTGGAAAAACTCGCGGCTGCAGGTTTCGCCTTCACCGGGATTGTCCCCGATGAACGCAGCGAAGGCTGGCTGGCGCTGTTTCATCGCGGCTGTCAGCCGTCCACGCTGACGTTGCACTGCCCGCACATGCAGCGTTTGCAGGATCATATTCGGCAGACCGGCGAAGGGTTTCAGGGCTAGAAACGAAAACGGCCCACCCAGCGTATGGGTGGGCCGTTTTTGATCGGCTTATGCCTTGGCTTTGACGCCTTGGTCCACAGGCTTCGGCGCGTTGCCTTCACCGTAGGTTTTCAGGTTCTGCAGCACGTAGATCGCCTTTTTGTATTCGGGGATCAGGTTCTTGCCGTACGCATTGCCATTGAGGCCATTGGTCTGGATCGCGTCGAGCTGGGTGGCGAAATACTCCAGCGCATTGAACTTGGCATCGACGTCTTTGGTCACGCCGAACCGGTCGAACTTGTCGCCGGCGTTCATCAACGTAAAGGAGGTGATCTCCGAAATCAGCCCGCGGCCACGCAGGAAGGCACTCAGATTGCCCAGTTGCTTGACCGAGGTGTTCGCCGGATCAAAGCCCTTGATGTTCTTGCGCAGGCCCTGCTTGTCCATTTCAGCGGTGTTCAGCGCGTTCGGATCGTTGCCAACCATGGTCAGCATCTGTTGCACCTTGACGCTCTGCGCCACCTGCTTTTTCGCGCCTGTATTGCGAACCAGCACCCCTGCCTTGCTCTCCCAGCCGCCGACAATGCCGATCGTCATGAGAAGACTCCCTGTGAAATAACCATGAAATGTCCTTGCTGGACCACTCGAATGCCGGGAAGTATCTACCGGCCCAGTGATGGCACCAACCCTTTTAGTGCGGTCGCTTACAATTTCTGTACATTCTCGATACAAATCGCCAGAGGTTCACTGTGGCGCGGCTTCATGGCAGTTTGACGATACCTGCCGATTCCTTTTTCACGCCGATTGACGTTCCGGTGAATTCATTTGTATCGAGGTCGATACGCCCTTCTGTCAGCCCATCGCTTTCTTGCACGAAAGTACCTAAAGCTTCGCCGTTCGCCGACGATACGCTGGTGTAATCCCGCCGTTTTTCCCTCGACCCACAATAAAAAATCGCAGCTCAAGGACCGGTATCCATGCCCGCATTCCGCACTATTCAGGCTCGCTACACGCTGTTTCTGGTTCTGTTCATCCTGCTGCTGTCGGTGCTGACCGTGGTTGGTATCAGCCAACTGGTCGCGCCCAAGCTGCGCCAGACTGAAGAACAGGTAGTGCTCAACCGCATCGCCGAAGTCGCCGAACAGATTCAGGGCGAGTTGAACAAAGTGCAGTCACAGCAGCGCAGCATTACCCAGACCATTCCGCTGCTCGACAGCGCGGCCATCGATACGGTGCTGCCGGGGCTGGTGGATCAATACGGCGAGCAGAAAGTTTTCGGTGGCGGGATCTGGCCATTGCCGGGCCAGCGCGAGGCCGGGCGCAACAAATTCAGCACCTTCTGGCACCGCGACGCCTCGGGCAAATTGGCGGTCAACACGTTCTGGAACAGCGACGCCGCCCCCAACTACTACGACCAGAGCTGGTACAAGGGCGGTATGCAGACCCCGCGCGGCCAGTGCGCCTGGGCTGCGGCCTATAAGGATGATGCGAGCGCCGAACCGCGCACCAACTGCGCCATGGCGATCCAGAAAAACGGCGCGGCATGGGGTGTGTCGACCATCGACGTGACGCTGGGTTTCTTCAACGATCTGGTGGCGCGCAAGGAAAAAGACCTGAACGCCGAAATGCTGATCGTCGAGGCCGACGGCAAGATCATCAGCAACAGCTCGCGCATCAGCGGCCCGATCGTGCTGAAGAACATCAGTGAACTCGCCGCCGGCTCGACCTTCGCCAGTCAGGTCAAGGCTGGCCTGCAAAACCGTGATCAGGCGCAACGCGTCGAGTTTGACAACAACGGCGAAGCCAGCACCTTCTTCATGCGCCCGATCGAGGGCACGCCGTGGTTCCTCGCTACCGCCCTGCCGACCAAGATGCTTACCGCCCAGCGCGACGACGTGCTCAGCAGCCTGAGCCTGTTGCAGATTCCGCTGGTGATCCTGCTGGTGCTGTTGCAGGTCTACGCGATCCGCCAACTGGTTTCGCGGATGAAAGCCCTGAAGGCCAACATCGACTCGCTGTCCAGCGGCGATGCCGACCTGACCCGCCGCATCACCATCCGCGCCGAAGACGAACTGGGCGCCATCGGCCACTCGGTCAACACCTTCATTGCCTACCTGCAAAACATGATCGGCGAAGTGACGCAGGCCACCGGCGCCATGGCCTCGAGCCTCGATGACCTGCAGCGTACGTCGGCCAACACCAGCCAGATCCTGCTGCGCCACGCTTCGGAGACCGATCAGACCGTCACCGCCATCACCGAGATGAGTTCGACCGCCGAAAGCGTTGCGCAGAATGCGGCTGAAACCGCAGCGTTCACCCAGCGCGCCAACGAAAACGCCGACCGTTCGCGGGTCGTGGTCGGGGAAGCGACCAACAGCGTGGTGGCCTTGATCGACGAAGTGGCCAGTGCCACCCAGAAAGTCGAAAACATGCAGCAGGATGCGCAGCGCATCACCGAAATTCTCGGGGTGATCGGCGCTATTGCCGGGCAGACCAACCTGCTGGCACTCAACGCTGCTATTGAAGCTGCGCGCGCCGGTGAACAGGGTCGCGGCTTTGCCGTGGTCGCCGATGAAGTCCGCGCCCTCGCCGCCCGCACCCAGGCCAGCACCTCGGAAATCAACGAGATGTTGACCCGACTGACCCAAGGCGTGAGTTCGTCGGTCGCCGCCATGGAAAACACGCAGGCCAGTTGCCAGTCCGCCGCTGACGCCACGGCCCGGGTCAACTCGGGCCTGGACGAAATGGCCGGCTCGGTCAGCCACATCAACAGCCTCAGCACCCAGATCGCCACCGCTGCCGAACAGCAGAGTGCGGTCACCGAAGAGATCAACCGCAGCATGGTGCAGATCCGCCACATGGTCGAAGAACTGGTACACAGCGGCCAGGCCAGCGAGCTCAACACCCGCCAACTGCTGGAAGCCAACAACCGGGTGAGCGCAATCATGGGGCGGTTCAAGGTTCGTTGATTCCGCTACCAGTCTATTGTGGCGAGGGAGCTTGCTCCCGCTGGGTCGCGAAGCGGCCCCAACTCTGGCAGCGGAATAAACAGGAAGCCGAAATTGACCGATTGGCGACTGCTACGCAGCCGAGCGGGAGCAAGCTCCCTCGCCACAGAGCGCATCTCCATTCTGCCTGACAGATTTGTAATCTCCCTCTCAGCAGACTGTCAGGCTTGATCCATGATCATCCTGCCAGCCTGCCTTGTATCAACTTGAAACACTCCGTTGATGCCCGGCAGGATAATCCGGTCAAAATACTTTCCTTTTTGACCGTCATCCTTGTCGAGAGCCCACCATGCGAACCTCCCTGCGACTGGCCGCCCTCAGCGCCCTGCTCCTGTCCTCCCTGGCCCAGGCCGCCGAGCTGATCCCGATCGAAGTGCATCGCGACGCCAATTGCGGCTGCTGCAAGAAATGGATCAGCCATCTCGAAGCCAACGGCTTCAAAGTCGAAGATCACGTCGAAAGCGACATGAGCAGCTTCAAGCAGCAACACGGCGTGCCACCGCGCCTCGGCTCTTGCCATACCGCGCTGATCAACGGCAAGTTCGTCGAAGGCCATGTGCCGGCTGAACAAGTGCTGGCCCTGAGCAAACGCGACGATCTGCTGGGTATCGCCGCTCCGGGTATGCCCATGGGTTCGCCGGGCATGGAAATGGACGGTATGAGCGATGCCTATCAAGTGATCGGCCTGAAAAAGGACGGCACGGATGTGGTGGTGGCGGACTACCCGGGCCACTGATGGCTGCCGGTTACGTCGGGCTGTTCGCGGCGGCGTTCGGCGCTGCGACGCTGTTGCCGCTGCAATCCGAAGCGCTGCTGGTCGGTCTGATCGCCAGTGACCGTTACTGGCTCTGGGGCCTGCTGGGCGTGGCGACACTGGGCAATGTCCTCGGTTCGCTGGTCAACTGGTGGCTGGGACGCGGCCTCGAACGCTTTCAGGATCGGCGCTGGTTTCCCGTCAACGCCAGACACATGGCCACCGCGCGCAAACATTATGAGCGCTACGGACATTGGTCGCTGCTGCTGAGTTGGCTGCCGGTGATCGGCGATCCGCTGACCCTGATTGCCGGCGTCATGCGCGAACCGCTGGGGCGCTTTCTGCTGATCGTCACGCTGGCCAAAGCTGCGCGCTACGCCGTGGTGGCGATGCTGACCCTGGGCTGGCTCGGTTGAACATTCACGCCACGGCGTTGCCTGTGGTTAACGTCGCCC
>Ga0153931_100113_pt1 | contig 31224 bp, 28 predicted proteins | sample TSNJ015MetaG_FD_104730 | JGI IMG/M metagenome (GOLD analysis project Ga0153931, IMG submission 104730) | Attine ant fungus gardens microbial communities from New Jersey, USA - TSNJ015 MetaG | ecosystem: Host-associated > Fungi > Mycelium > Unclassified | place: USA: New Jersey, Wharton State... | reverse complement strand
TTTGGTCGCTGCCATCGAGGCAGCCGGCTACACCGAGCCTACTCCGGTGCAACAGCGGGCTATTCCCGCCGTGTTGCAAGGTCGCGACCTGATGGTTGCGGCACAGACAGGTACGGGTAAAACCGGGGGCTTCGCCCTTCCGATTCTGGAACGGTTGTTTCCCAACGGTCACCCGGACAAATCCCAGCGTCACGGCCCGCGCCAACCGCGCGTACTGGTCCTGACCCCTACCCGCGAACTCGCCGCCCAAGTGCACGACAGCTTCAAGCTGTATGCCCGCGACTTGAAGTTCGTTAGCGCCTGCATTTTCGGCGGCGTCGGCATGAACCCACAGGTTCAGGCCATGTCCCGCGGTGTTGACGTGCTGGTCGCCTGCCCGGGTCGTTTGCTCGACCTGTGCGGCCAAGGCAGCGTTGACTTGTCCCACGTGGAAATCCTCGTGCTGGACGAAGCCGACCGCATGCTCGACATGGGTTTTGTCCATGACGTGAAGAAGGTCCTCGCGCGCCTGCCGTCCAAGCGCCAGAACCTGCTGTTCTCGGCGACGTTCTCCAAGGACATCACCGATCTCGCCGGCAAGCTGCTGCACAACCCGGAACGCATCGAAGTCACGCCGCCGAACACCACGGTCGAGCGGATCGAGCAACGCGTATTCCGCCTGGCTGCCAGCCACAAGCGTGCGCTGCTGGCCCACCTGATCACCGCCGGCGCCTGGGAACAAGTGCTGGTGTTTACCCGCACCAAGCACGGCGCCAACCGCCTGGCCGAGTACCTGGACAAACACGGCCTCACCGCCGTCGCCATCCACGGCAACAAGAGCCAGAACGCGCGCACCAAAGCCCTGGCCGATTTCAAGGCCGGTGAAGTGCGCATCCTGGTCGCCACCGACATCGCCGCGCGCGGCCTGGATATCGACCAACTGCCACACGTGGTCAACTTCGAGCTGCCAAACGTCGACGAAGACTATGTGCACCGTATCGGCCGTACTGGCCGTGCCGGGCGTTCGGGCGAGGCCATTTCTCTGGTCGCCCCGGACGAAGAAAAACTGCTGAAAAGCATTGAGCGCATGACCAAGCAGAAAATCGCCGACGGCGACCTGATGGGCTTCGATGCCAGCGCCGTAGAGGCTGAAAAGCCTGAAGTGCGCGAGCGTCCGGATGTGCGTAACCCACGCAACCCACGCGGTCCGAAGGGCGATGGCCCGAACGGCGGCGGTGGTGGCGGTGGCCGTCGCGACAAAGGCAAGGACAAAGGCGGCAAGGACAAAGCGCCCACCAACGGCCGTGGCGAACGCCCAGCCCGTGAGCAAAAGCCGCGCGAAGGCACCCCGGCCCGCGAACAGCGCCAGCCAAGCCAGCCGCCACGCGCCGCCGCCGACCGCGCCCCGGACGAGTTCCTCGACGACGACGTGGACAACTTCGGTAACCGCGTCGACTACGTGCCTCAGGCCAAACCGGCCCAGGGCCGTGGCCGTCGTCCAGGTGCACCGGCACAGGGTGCAGGCGCAGCCGCTCCACGTGGCGGCCAGCCGCAGGGCGGCCGTCAGAATGGTCCGCGCAACAGCAGCGGCGGCACCACCGGCACGCCACCTGCCAAACGCAGCGGCCCGCGCAATGGCGCACCGCGTGACGGTCAAGCCCGTCGCGAAGACTCGCGCAGCAACAACCGCCGCCCGGCCCGTGACGACCAGCCACGCTCGTCCGAACCTGCCGTGCAGAACCCGCGCGGTGGCCCGGCGCCGAAGATCATCCACAAGGAGTCGAAGGCTGACCGCTTCCCGACACCCGAGCAGTTGGATCAACTGCCAGGCCGTCCTCGTGGTGAAAAACCGGCGTTGCTGACCCGCAACCGCTGATTTTCAACGCGCCATAAAAAATGCCCCGCATCCAAAGATGCGGGGCATTTTTGTGTGCGAGGCGAAAATTACTTCGCTTTCACACCTTCAAACGTCACGTACAACTCAACCGAGTTGGACGCTGGACCCAGGTCCATCTGCTTGCCGAAGTCCTGGCGATTGATGGTGGTGGTGCCTTCGAAGCCGGCACGGTAGCCGCCCCATGGATCCTTGCCTTCACCCAGGAACGTGGCCTTGACCACTACGGGCTTGGTCACGCCCAGCAGGGTCAGGTCGCCTGCTACGTCAGCAGTGACTTTGCCATCAGCATTCTTGCCGGTTGGCGTGACCTTGGTGGACACGAACTTGGCGTCGGCAAACTTGGCAACGTCCAGGAAGTCTTTGCTGGCGATGTGCTTGTCACGTTCGGCGTGGTTGGTGAACACGCTGGCGGTGCGCACGTTCACTTCGATCTTGGCGTCTTCAGGCTTGGCAGCGTCGAAGCTGAACTTGCCGTCCAGGTCCTTGAAGGTACCGGTGATGTAGCTGTAGCCCAAGTGGCTGATCTTGAAGTCGACAAAGGCGTGCTGGCCTTCTTTGTCGATCACGTAGTCAGCGGCCATCGCTGAACCGGCGGACAGCAGAGCAGAACCGATTGCCAGAGCGGCGAGTGTCTTTTTCAACATGCTTTCTATTCCTTGTGAGTCGAGGTTGAACATCAGGCTTTGCGCCCCAGCATTCGCAGGAGGGTCGCATCACGATCGATAAAGTGGTGTTTCAATGCAGCCACGCCGTGCAAACCGGCAAAGACCACCAACACCCAGGCAAGGTACAAGTGCACCACACCGGCGGTGTCTGCCTGGTCCGGTAGTCCGGAAACCACGGCAGGAATCTCAAACAGGCCAAACACCGGGATACCGACACCGTCTGCGGTGGAAATCAGGTAACCGGCAATCATCACGGCAAACAGCCCGAGATACAGGAACGCATGGCCAAACGCAGCGCCCAAACGGGTCAAACGACTGTAGCTGGCCAGCGGCGGTGGTGGCGGGCTGACCAAACGCCAGACGATGCGCACGAGCATGATGGCGAACAGCGTGATGCCGATGCTCTTGTGCAGGTCGGGCGCGTCTTTGCGCCAGGCGCTGTAGTAGTCGAGACCGACCATCCACAGGCCCAGCGCGAACAAACCAAACACCACCAGGGCCACGCCCCAGTGCAAAACCATGCTGACCCAACCATAGCGGGCCGGTGAATTACGTAGCTGCATGTCCCAAATCCCGTAAGAACTGTGCCCAAGACTAGCGATTTACCTATCGAATTAAAGCGGAAAATTTCGCTTTGAAATATCGAGAAATACGATCAAGAGGTTATGCACAGTACGTTAACAATGGATTAAGGACTATTCCTGAGAAACGTGACAGACCGTCCCGCGTTTACTGCCAATTCATCCGTAATGGGTTGTGGCACCGCCTGGCATTGCATAGGCTTGCGCGATTGTTACGCCTGCGCCGGCCGCAGGACCGCTTCGAGGAGATAACCGATGGGCTTGAATAACCAGTGGATGCAACGCGACCTCGCGGTGCTGTGGCATCCCTGCACCCAAATGAAAGATCACCAGCAACTGCCGCTGATCCCGATCAAGCGCGGTGAAGGCGTGTGGCTGGAAGACTTCGAAGGCAAGCGCTACCTCGATGCGGTCAGTTCCTGGTGGGTCAACGTATTCGGCCACGCCAACCCGCGCATCAACCAGCGCATCAAGGATCAGGTCGACCAACTGGAACACGTGATCCTCGCCGGTTTCAGCCACCAGCCGGTGATCGAGCTGTCCGAACGCCTGGTCAAAATGACGCCCGAAGGCCTGACCCGCTGCTTCTACGCCGATAACGGTTCGTCGTGCATCGAAGTCGCGTTGAAGATGAGCTTTCACTATTGGCTCAACCGCGGCCTGCCGAACAAAAAGCGCTTCGTGACCCTGACCAACAGCTACCACGGCGAAACCATCGCCGCGATGTCGGTAGGCGATGTGCCGCTGTTTACCGAAACCTACAAGGCCTTGCTGCTGGACACCATCAAGGTGCCGAGCCCGGACTGCTACCTGCGCCCCGACGGCATGAGCTGGGAAGAACATTCCCGGAACATGTTCCTGGCCATGGAACAGACCCTTGCCGAAAACCACGACACCGTCGCCGCCGTGATCGTCGAACCGCTGATCCAGGGCGCCGGCGGCATGCGCATGTACCATCCGGTGTACCTCAAGCTGCTGCGCGAGGCCTGCGACCGCTACGGCGTGCACCTGATCCACGATGAAATCGCTGTGGGCTTCGGCCGTACCGGCACGATGTTCGCCTGTGAACAGGCCGGCATCCGTCCGGACTTCCTCTGCCTGTCCAAGGCCCTCACCGGCGGCTACCTGCCGTTGGCCGCCGTGGTCACCACCGACGATGTCTACGACGCCTTCTACGACGACTACCCGACCCTGCGCGCCTTCCTGCACTCCCACAGCTACACCGGCAACCCGCTGGCGTGCGCGGCGGCCCTGGCGACGCTGGATATTTTCGAAGAAGACAACGTCATCGAAAACAACAAGGCCCTGGCCCAGCGCATGGCCACGGCCACCGCGCACCTGGCGGACCACCCGCATGTGTCGGAAGTGCGCCAGACCGGCATGGTGCTGGCCATCGAGATGGTCCAGGACAAAGCCACCAAGACCGCCTACCCGTGGCAGGAACGCCGTGGCCTGAAAGTCTTCGAACATGCCCTGGAGCGCGGCGCGCTGTTGCGGCCGTTGGGCAGCGTGGTGTATTTCCTGCCGCCGTATGTGATCACACCGGAGCAGATCGACTTTTTGGCTGAAGTGGCCAGTGAAGGCATCGATATCGCCACCAACGATAAAGTCAGCGTTGCGGTGCCGAAAGACTTCCACCCAGGCTTCCGTGATCCGGGCTGATAGCACCTACTTAAATTTCCAGAGAACAGAAATGAGACTGTCCCGCTTTTTCACCGACACCCCGCTGAGCCTTGGCGAGCACGAACTGCCCGAAGCCCAGGCCCACTACATCAGCCGTGTATTGCGCATGAGCGAAGGCGATGCCGTGCAACTGTTCGACGGCTCCGGCCAGGAGTTTTTGGGCACGTTGCTGGAGGTCGGTAAAAAACGCGTCAGCGTGCAGCTCACGCAAAGTTTCGCAGGCCAGAGCGAATCGCCGCTGCACATCCACCTCGGCCAGGGCCTGTCCCGGGGCGAGCGTATGGACTGGGCGATTCAGAAAGCCACCGAGCTGGGCGTGAATGAAATCACGCCGATCTTCAGCGACCGCTGCGAAGTGCGCCTCAAGGACGAGCGCGCCGACAAGCGCCTGCTGCACTGGCGCCAGGTGGCGATCAGCGCGTGCGAGCAATGCGGGCGTTCGACGGTGCCGGTGATTCATCCGCCGCTGCTGCTCGCAGACTGGTTGAAGCAGGCCGAGGCGCAGTTGAAGCTGGTGCTGCACCCGGTGGCCGCGCCGATGATCAGCCATGCCAAGCCTGCCAGCCTGGCGTTTTTGATCGGGCCTGAAGGTGGCTTGACCGATAACGAAGTCGACACCGCCCAAAGCGCCGGCTTCCACGCCGCCCGCCTCGGCCCGCGCGTGCTGCGCACTGAGACGGCGCCAGTGGTGGCGCTGGCCGTCGCCCAGCAACTGTGGGGCGACTTCTAACCCCGCTGTGCAAACCCTAACCCAATGTGGGAGCGCGCTTGCTCGCCAATGCGGTGGATCAGTCAGCCTGTTTATCAACTGACACACTGCCTTCGCGAGCAAACCCGCTGCCACATTTTGGATTGGGTTGTCAGTCCACCGGGTCACTGACCGGCTTGGCGATAATCGCCTTCAACTCAGCCGTCATCGGGAATTCCAGGTTCAAGCCCTTGGGCGGGATCGGCTGCTCAAACCAGCGCTGGTAAATCCCGTTGATTTCCCCGGAGCGGTAAAGGTCAGCCAGCGTCTCGTTGACCACCGCCAGAAGCTGCGGGTCGTCCTTGCGCACCATGCAGCTGTAGATCTCCCGCGACTGCTCCTTGCCCACCACTACCCAGCGGTGCGGGTCGCGGGCTTTGGCGCGCTCGCCGTAGAGCAGCGCATCGTCCATGTAAAACGCCGCCGCGCGGCCGGTCTCGAGCATCTTGAAGGCTTCGCCGTGGTCCTTGGCACTGATCACCGACATGTTGCTTTTGTGTTCGGCGTTGTAGTGCTTGAGGTACCGCTCATTGGTGGTGCCGGCGGTGGTCACCACGTTCTTGCCCTTGAGGTCGTCAAACCCGTGGATGCCGCTGTCCCTGGCGGTCAGCAACTGACCCTTCACGTAGATAAACCCGTACGAAAACGCTACCTGTTTCTGGCGCTCGGCGGTCACCCCGGTGGAGCCGCATTCCAGGTCCACAGTGCCGTTCTGCACCAGCGGGATGCGGGTCTGAGACGTCACCAGGGTGTACTTCACGCCAAGGTTGGCCACGCCGATTTTTTGCTGGATGCGCTCGACGATCTTGCTCGCCAACTCCACTGAATAGCCCATGGGTTGGCCGCTGTTGTCACCTACGTAGGAAAACGGCACAGACGCATCGCGATAACCCAGCGTGATGGACTTGGCGCTGGCGATCTTGCCCAACGTGCCGTCCAGAGGTGCTTCAGTCGCCTGAGCCTGAGCGCCCAACAAAAGCCCCAGGGTGCAGCCGGTCAACAGGATTTTTTTCATTGTTATTCTCCGTTGGTGGTGTGACGAATCAAGCCGCGCGAGGCGCCAGGCCCTGCATATCAATGGAAGGCGCCTGCTGGCCGATCAGCTCGGCCAGCAGTTGGCCGCTGCCACAGGCCAAGGTGAAGCCGAGCGCACCGTGGCCCAGGTTCAGCCACAGATTGCGATAAGCACTCGCGCCAATCAGCGGCACACCGGTCGGCGTGGCCGGGCGCATGCCGGCCCATTCGACCGCCTGGGCGTAATCGCCGCCATGGGGAAAGGTCTCCAGCGCCTGGCGTTTGATCAGCGCCAGGCGCTTGGGCTCAAGGCGGGCGTCGAAACCGACAATATCCACCATGGCGGCGACTCGCAGCTGCTCGCCGATCCGCGCGTAGACGATCTTGCGGTCGTAATCGGTGATGCTCACATTCGGCGCCTGGTGCTGCGCGCCAATCGGCACGCTCAGGCTGTAGCCTTTGAGCGGATACAGCGCAAGGGCCACGCCCGGCAACGCTAACTCGGCGCTGCGATGCCCGGCAGCGATTACAAGCTGGTCCACCGGCATCATTTCATCGCCTAGATCGATGGCCTGCACCGCACCCTCGCCGTGACGTAGTCCCGTGACCTTGCGGCCAAGCAAAAACGAGCAGCGCCCGGAAGCCTCAAGCCGCGCGGCCAGTCGTTGGCAGAAGGCATGACAATCTGCGACCTCTTCATTTGGCGTGTAAATACCGCCGACAAAACCGTCCCCCACCAGCGCCGGCTCCAGGCACGCGCACTCGGCGGCCGACAGCACCTGCTGTTGCAGAAAATCGGTGACCTTGCTGCGCGCAAGCTCAAAGGTGCCGGCACTGCGAAAGGTCACCAGCTTGCCGTTGCGCCGCCAGTCGAAGCCGTCCAGGCGATCATCCTCGCGCCATTGCTGCAAGGTGGCCTGGCTCAAAGACGCCAGGCGCAGCAGGTGAGCGGCATTACGCTTGTTCACCGAACCCCGGCAGGCGCCCAGGAAGGACGCCATCCAGCGCCATTGCCGGGGATCGAGACGCGGACGCAGGGTCAACGGCGAGTCCCCACGCAGCAGCCAGCCCAGCGCTTGCAGGGGCACGCCGGCGTCGGCCAGCGGCGCGACATAGCGGTAAGACAGTTGCCCGCCGTTGGCAAAACTGGTTTCGCTGCCCAGGCTGTCGCGCGCGTCGATCACCGTGACCTCATGGCCTGCGCGCACCAGGGCGTATGCACTCGCCAGACCGATGACACCGCCGCCGATGATGCAAACCCGCTTGGCCATTCCCCTCACCCGCAATTGAATTGACAGGCCTCAAGCCTAGGGGCAGGTGACAGGCCACCGACAATGAATAAAGATGGCTCACCTATAAACAAAGGTTATGGACGTGCCATGCGCTTGCGTCATATCGAAATCTTCCAGGCCATCCGCCAGACCGGCTCCGTCAGCGCCGCCGCGCAGTTGCTGCACGTCTCGCAACCGGCGGTGACCAAGGTGTTGCAGCACGCCGAGCTGCAACTGGGCTTTCCGCTGTTTCTGCGCGTGCGCGGCAAACTGCAGCCCACCCCGGAAGCCCTGGCGCTGGAACGCGAAGTCGAGAAAGTCACCGAGAGCCTGCAAGGTGTGCGGCGGCTGGCCAAGAGCTTGCGCCGCGAACCGGGCCAGAGTGTGCGCATCGGTGCGATCCCTGCCCTGGCATTGTCACTGCTGCCGCCTTCGATTCTGGAGTGGAAGCGCGCCTACCCGGACATCGCCTGCGAGCTGTCCAGCGACCACAGCCGTGAGCTGGTGCAGAAGCTGTTGATGCGTGAGATCGACCTGGCGCTGACGCTCAACTTCTCCGGCCACCCGGGTTTAACCACGCAAGTGTTGGCCAACGGGGTGCTGGTGGCGTTGGCTTCCAAGGGTTACTGGCCTGAGGCCGAGATGAGCAAACCGTTGCCACTGGCTGACCTGGCGGGGGCGCCGTTGATTGGCCTGTCCAGTGCCGACCCCTTGGCGGCAAAGCTCGACAGCTACCTGGAAAACGTCGACCCGCCGCCACGAGTGACCATTTCTGTCCAGACCTATTCTCTGGCCCGGGCCATGGTGGAGTCCGGCGCCGGCCTGACCGTGATCGATCCCTTCACTGCCCTCGGCGCATCGACGGCCACCACCTGCATCCGCACGCTCACCCCGCCGCTGCCGATCACCCTGTACGCGCTGACCCGCGCCGATGAGCCGCCGCCGCATATGCTGGCCAGCCTGCTGGAGATTTTCGGCAAGCGCGCCCGTGAACGGCTAGAACGCTTGTGATAACACCACACAAGCCCGCTCCCACAGTTTTTGCCCGCGCCGCCTGTTAGAGCACGTAATGCATGATCGCCACAAAATGCAGCAGGCTGCCGCCGATCACGAATAAATGCCAGATGCCATGGGAGTGGCGCAGGCGATCTTCCAGGGCAAAAAAGATAATCCCGACGGTGTACAACACCCCGCCCGAAGCCAGCCATACAAACCCCGCCGTGCCCAACGCGGCAATCAGCGGCTTGACCGCCACCAGCACGATCCAGCCCATCACCGCGTAAATCACAATCGACAGGATGCGCGCCTCGGAGCGCGGCTTGATCTCCTGCAGGATGCCGATCACCGCCAGCCCCCACACGATTCCGAACAGTGTCCAACCCCACGGCCCGCGCAGCGTCACCAGGCAAAACGGCGTGTAGCTGCCAGCGATCAACAGGTAGATCGAAAAGTGGTCGACCTTCTGCATGATCTCTTTTCGTCGCCCGCGCACGCTGTGGTACACGGTGGACGCGCTGTACAGCACCAGCAGCGTAAAACCATAAATCGCCACGCTGACAATCTTCCAGGGGCTGCCGTCCAGGCTTGCCACCACCAACATCCACACTGCGCCAACAAAAGCTGCAACCGCCCCGGCCAAATGGCTCCAGGCGTTAAATCGTTCCCCGTGATACATGTGTCACTCACCTCGCATAACGGTTACCACCTTGAGCATTCTGACGCCACCCTACCCATATCAGGTAACACCCTTTCTTCATTTGCCCAAATACCCATGTCCATAGATGATTCGCTTCATCCTGTGGGCGCTGGCTTGCCTGCGATAAGGGCCTAACACTCAACCTCTCTCTCGACTGTTACGCCGCAATCGCAGGCAAGCCAGCGCCCATGTAAAAGCGTCCTATCGGTAATTGCCATGCCCGAGCTAGAACCCGCCCCGCCTCATCCCAGCCTATGGCAGCTGTTTTACAACTTTGCCATGGTCGGCCTGTTCGGCTTTGGCGGCGTCATGCCCTGGGCGCGGCAGATGATGGTCGACCGCCGTCGCTGGGTCAGCGAGCAAAGCTTCAATGAACTGCTGACCACCGGCCAGTTCTTCCCCGGCCCCAATATCGCCAACGTCGGCATCATCTACGGGCGGCGCCTGCATGGCTTGCCCGGTGCGGTTGTGACCGTCTGCGGGCTGTACCTGTTCCCCTCGTTGATCACCGTGCTCGCCGGATTTGCCTATGCCAAGTGGTGGAGCCACGACGTGGTACAGCAGGTCTTCGGCGCGGTGATGCCGATTGCCACGGGTTTGATGCTCGGCACCACGCTGCGCCTGCTCAAGGCCATGCCGCGCACGCTCGCCAACTACAGCGCCTTCGTGTTGACCTTCGTATTGATGGCCGTCTTCGTGCTGCCGCTGTGGATGGTCTTGCTGATCTGCATTCCCAGCTCCCTGGCCTTGAGCTTTATCGGTTCGAACAAGGTGGCCGGCTGATGCAAACCGTCCTGCTGCACCTGATGATCCAATGCGCGCTGTGGTCGCTGATGGCGATTGGCGGCAACACGGTGGCCATCGGCGATATCCATCGCTACACCGTGGTCGACATGCACTGGATCACCGACGCGCAATTTGTCGCCTTCTTCGCCTTGTCCCAGGCGTTGCCAGGGCCCAACGGCATGTTCCTGGTGTTTATCGGCCAGCAGGCGGCGGGCTTGCCTGGCGCGCTGGTGGCGTTATTGGCCAAGCTGGTGCCCTGTTCGGTGCTGGCTTACCTGGGCGCCGGCTGGCTGGAACGGCACACCCGAACGCCGTGGGTGCAACGGGTCAAACGCAGCCTGCTGCCGATCTCCATCGGCCTGATCCTCGCCTCAACCTACATCCTGATGAACAGCCTGGAAAACAACGCGACCAGCCTGGTGCTGACCCTGGCCAGCGCCGCCGTGGTGTATTACACGCGGCTCAACGCGATCTGGCTGATCATCTGTGGCGTGCTGCTGGGCCTGGGCAGTGCATGGCTGGGAGTGAACTGGTTTTAGGGGCACAATCGAGGGCATTCGACTAAGAGCCACGGCCATGCTGATCGACGAAGAATTCACCCTCAAGAAGCTCGAGATCTTCCTGGCGTTCATGCGCACCGGCAACCTGGCCCGCGCCGCTGCCGAGTTGCAAACCAGCAACGTCAGCGTGCACCGCGCCATCCACTCGCTGGAAAACGCGCTGCGCTGCCCGCTGTTCAAACACGAAGGGCGCAACCTCACCCCGCTGGAAAGCGCCTACGTGCTGGAAGAGCGCGCGCAAAAGCTGGTAGCCGACGTGGTCGACAGCGTGCGCCTGACCCGCGAAGCCGCGGGGTTCTCGGCTGAGCGCTTCAAGCTCGGCTCGCTGTATTCGCTGACGGTCAAAACCGTACCGCAGCTGATCATGGGCCTGAAAATCAGGCGCAGCGAACTCAATATCGACCTGATCCTGGGCTCCAACTTCGACCTGCTCTACAAGCTCAAGAACATGGAAGTCGATGCGATCCTGATCTCCCTCGACGAGCGCGCCAACGACCCCGATTGCGAGCAGATCGCGCTGTTCACCGACGACATCTTCCTCGCCACCCCGGCCGACTCACCCTTCGATCGCGAGCAGGAAATCGACCTGGCCGATGTGCGCGACGCAACCTTCATCACCCTCACCCAAGGCTTCGCCACGCACCAGGATGGCAACCGGGTGTTCAAGCAGGCGGGGTTTGAGCCGAAGGTGGCGATGCAGGTGAATGATATCTTCACCTTGCTGAGCATGGTCAGTTCGGGCGTGGGTTATGCACTGCTGCCGGGGCGGATTGCGGCGGTGTATGAGAACCGTGTGAAGCTGATACCGCTGCAGCCCAGGTACCGGCTGCAGCAGCACATTGGCGTGGTGTTTTTGAAGGCCAAGGAGCGTGATCCGAATTTGCTGGCGTTGTTGGCAGAGTGCCGGATGTATGCCAACCGCCAGGTGCCAACCTGACAAATCGCTTTCGCGAGCAAGCCCGCTCCCACATTTGAAATGCATTCCAAATGTGGGAGCGGGCTTGCTCGCGAAGAGGCCAGACCAATCAACTTGAATTACGGGGTTAGCCAACGATCCCTCGCACAATGAAGTACAACAACGAAGGCCCAAGCAAACACCCCAGCCCAGTATGGAAAGTAGCCGTCAACGCCCCATACGGCACCAACCGCCGATCCGTCGCCGCCAACCCCGCAGTGACCCCACTCACCGTGCCGGCCAGCCCACCAAACACCATCGCCGAGCGTGGGTTATCCAGGCCCATCCAGCGCGCCGCCACGGGCGTGCCGACCATCACCAGAATCGCCTTGATCAGCCCTGTCGCAATCGACAGCGCCATCACATCCGAAGTCGCGCCAATCGCCGCACCGGTCACCGGGCCAACGATGTAGGTCACGGCACCCGCGCCGATGGTGGTCATGCTGATCGCATCGCGATACCCAAACGCCCAGGCCATGCTCGCGCCGACAATAAACGGCAGGATCGTGCCGAGCAGCAACGCAATCACACCGATCAGCCCGGCTTTGCGCGCTTCGGTGGCCTGCACTTCAAACGCGGTGGCAACAATGGCGAAATCGCGCAGCATCGCGCCGCCCATCAAGCCGATGCCGGAGAACAGCGCCATGTCCGCCAGGCCTTTTTGCCCGCCGGTGAGTGTGCCGCCGACCCAGGCCAACACCAGCCCGATCACGATGGCAATCGCCGAGCCATGAATGCGCCCGAACGTCAGGCGCTTGGACAGCACCACGGAAACCCACATCACCACCCCGACAAAGGCAAACGCGGTGACCAGGCTGTTATTTTCCAAACCTTTTTCGATCAGAGGCCACATATCAGCGACCTCCCGCAGCAGCGATCAGCGGCTCTTCGGCGGGCAAGGGTTCGCCCTTGTGCGTGCGGCTGATCAGGGCAATAGTGCAACCGCAGACCACCACCGAACCGATGGCCGCCAGCACCGCGACCGGGCCGCCGTGCAGCGCGGTCACGACGTTTTGTTGCGCGGCCATCGCCACCACCACCGGGATATACATGGCGCCCCAAAAGCCCACGCCCATTTCGCAGTCTTTGGTCATGCCACCGTGTTTTTGCATCCACAAGCGCGCGCAGATCAGCAGGATCATGGCGATCCCGACACCGCCCACATTGGATTTGACGCCCAGCAACACGCCGAGCATGTCGCCGAGGATCACACCCGCCAACATGCAGATCGCCAACAAGGCCACACCATAAATAATCATCGTTGTTGTCCTCAAAGTGCTTCATCGAAATTGTTGTTTTTGTGCTTCGAAAGCCTTGGGTGGTGCTTTATCGGTGGCGGCGCTCCTCCTCTTGCAGCAGGGCCTGCAAGGTGTCCAGGCGCGCGCCTTCGCAGGCGATCACCGTGCCCTGCTCGAACACGCGGCGTGACAGGCCGGTGAGCACCGCGCCCGGCGGCAGCTCGATTTGCAGGCGCACGCCACGCTCGTAGGCGCTTTGCACGGTGCCGCGCCAATCGACGATGCGGCACATGTTGAAGGCCAGGTCGTCGCGCAGCTGCTCGGGGTTGTGAATCGGCCGCGCGCGGGTGCTGCTCAGGTAAGTAATGCGCGGCGCCTTGAGCGCAACGAATGCTTGCGCCAGCGCCTGGGCAGGCGCCTCCAGCAGCGCGCAATGGGACGGCACGCTGACCGCCAGGCGCTTGGCGACGCCGTTGCCCTTGATGCGCGCCGCGACGCGCTTCATCGCTTCATCGCTGCCAGCAATGACGGTCTGGTTGTCGGCGTTGATGTTGGCCAGGTACACCGGCGTTTGCGGGCTGTGGATTTCGCTCAGTATTTTTTCGACTGTGGATAACTCAGGGCCGATGATTGCGGTCATCCCGTAGCCTTGGGGATAAGCGTGTTGCATCAGCTCGCCGCGCAGGCTGACCAGTTTTACCGCGTCGGCAAACCCCAGGGCGCCCGCGATAACGGCCGCCGGGTAGGCGCCGATGGATAGGCCCGCCACGTAATCCGGCGTGTGTTGCAGCTGACGGGCATGGGCCACGCCGACAATCAGCAGGCACAGTTGAACAGCGCGCGTACTCGCCAGGGCTTGCGCCGAATCGAGCAGGCGAACGTCTTCACCCAAGGCATCACTGGCTTCTTCCAGCACATCAGCCGACAACGCCTGGAGCATGCCCGTGCGTTGGGCGCCCTGCCCCGGAAACACCAGAAGGCTGCTCATGCCACCGCCTGCCACGGGTCAACCACCAAGTGCGCGCCGCTGACGGTTTTCAGCAGTACTCGGCGCGAGCCACCCGCCCATTCGCGTAAGGCGACGGCGCCAAACGGGGTTTGCAGTTGCAGGTCCACGGCGCATGGCGCGGTGTCCAGAATCGCCAGCAAGTCCTCGGCATCACTGCGCTCCAGCCGCTGGGATGTGCGCAGGAGCAAATCCAGGTCGCTTTGCGCATGCAGTGCTTCAACTCCACTGGCCAACTCAAAACCCGCGCTGCCGGTGACGCCCCACGTCTCCTGCGCTAACACGGGTCGTAGTAGATCGAGCGCGCGCAACGCCGGTAAATCCCGTGATGAGGTCACAGCGCGCAGTGCCTCGGGCACTACTCGCCGCTGCACCGCCGCGATGGGCATCACCGCCGCAAACCGCTGCTCACGCAAACGCCCGCGCACGCCGACAGCCACCTGGCCCGGCCCGGCGATGGCGCGACGCACCACCACCGGATGGCCGGCGTTGATCGCCTCCACCACCCAAGCCGGCGCGTCGGCGGGCAGATGCGCCGGGGTCATGCCCCAAAGCAAGTCGTGAGCGTTCACCATTGCTCCCGCAGCAGTTGGCGCACGTGGCTGGAGGCGGCACGGTGGGTGGCACCCAGGCGCCCTTTTAAATCGGGGCCCGCGACATCGTTGATGGCGTGCAGCAGGCAATCACTGACGCGCACCACGTCGTCCGCCGTAGGGTGTTCAATCTGGCTGACCGACAGCGTCTCCCAGAGCAAACCAAGGCTGGCATAACTGTCGATGTCGTAGGCCATCGGCGGCACGCTGGCGGCCAGGGCTTCCAGCTCTTCGACACTGCGCAGGGTCACCCGCGCCGCCGAGGCCTTGCCCATCGCATGCACCATCACGCCGGGGTCGCGCAGAGCAATCAGGCGGTTGGCCTGGTAGCCGTGGGCGAGGAACGCGCCGGACATGGCCTTGCCCACCAGCAGCGCAATCACCGGGTGGCCGGCCAATCGCGCGCGGGCGTAGCTGTCGGCGGCGGCGGCCAGGGCCTGATGGATGCCGAGGGCTTCTTCACGGCGCCCATAGGCTTGGCTGGGCACATCGACGATGGCGATGATCGGGCGCTTGTCACCGCGCGCGATGGCATCGTCCACGGCTTTGGCCAGGCCCCAGCCCTCGAGCAGGCCGACTTCACCATTGCGCGCCCGCGGGAAACGGTTGTGCGCATCGGTGACCACGGCGATGAAGCGCACGGCTTGCTCACCCAATACGCCGTCGGCGACTTTCAGCGAGGCCGGCAAACCATCCACAGGTGTGGCGCCGGCACTCAATGCGTTGAACCACTGCAGGCCTCTCATGAGCGATCTCCTTGGTACAGGTCGCGCACCGTCGCCGCGTCGATCTGCGGCGTGGCGTCCAGCTCGGCCAGGCGCGCCAGGTAGAAATCGACCTGACGGCTGCGTTGTTGTGTGGGCAAGCCTTGTTGCAGCAGCTCGGTAACGGTCTGCTGAATCTGCGCCACATCGTCCGCCACGTAGCAGTCGGCCAAGCCGCTGTTGAAGCGTTGTTCGCCGCCCGTGAGGCTCCAGATAAACGGGCGGTCGCGGGAGTCGTATTCGTCCAGCCCGGCTTCCTGCTCGATCACTTGCGGACCATTCAGGCCCAGGCGCGCTTCGCGGGTGACGACGAGGTAACTGCACAGCCCCGCGGCGATGGACATGCCGCCAAAGCAGCCGACACTGCCCGCCACCACGCCGATCACCGGCTGGTACTGGCGCAGGTCGACAATCGCCGCATGGATATCGGCAATCGCCGCGAGGCCAAGGTTGGCTTCCTGCAGGCGCACGCCGCCGGTTTCCAGCAACAGCACCGCGCCGGTCGGGATGCCCTTGCGGTTGTCTTCGGCCGCCAATTCCAGCGCACCGGCCATTTTTGCACCGCCGACTTCACCGAGGCTGCCGCCCTGGAAGTTGCCTTCGATAGCGGCCACCACCACCGGCTTTCCGGCGATGCTGCCTTTGGCGATCACCACGCCGTCATCGGCCTGGGGCACCACGCCCTGGCGGCTGAGCCACGGCGACATCACGCGCTGGAAGGGGTCGATCAGTTCGCGATACGTGCCGGCGTCCAGCAAGGCCTTGGCCCGCTGCCGGGCCCCCAACTCAACGAAGCTGTGTTTGCTGAGCAAGTCAGTCATGGCCGATCTCCTCGAAGCCTTGCTCCAGACGCAAACGCACCACGCCGGGCGTGGCGCCGAAGTCGTGGATATCAATCTTCAAAGCGGGTGGCGTGTGCTCCTGGAAGATCCGCTCGAACAGATGCTGCCAGCGTTGTTCGGCGCCATTCACCGAGGTCTGCACCTGGATGGTCAGCGTGCCGGGCGTGCCCGGCTCCAGCAGCACTTCCAGGTCGCCGGAGCCGACGCAACCCACCAGCGCACGGCCTTTGGGCGGCTGCCCGGCGGGGAATTCAAAGGATAAGATTTCCATCAAAACGCTCCGTCGAGGCGGTCGATAAACAGGCAGGCGGCCAACAGGTCGGCGGCGCCGCCGGGGGAGGCATTCAGGGCCAGCAATTGGTCGTCGAGTTCGTGCAATTGGCGGCGACCGGTGAGGGTCGCGCTGCCGCCTGCGTCCAGTACGGCTTGGGCGCCGCGTTGCATGGCGTGCAAGCCTTCGGTGCCGGCTCGGTAGAGCACGCAGGTGTCGGCGAGGTTGGTCATGATGGCGAGCAAGGCGTCCAGGCGGGCGTTCTGTTCGCCAGCGTTTTGCCGGCGGCTTCTGTGCAGTTGCGGCAGGCCACGTTGCATCACGGACGGGAAGCCCAGTTGCGCTTCTTCACGGGCACCGCGTGCGCCGTAGCGTTGTGCAACCTGGACGCCGTGGCTCATCGGCTGTGGGGCGTAGCGGTCGTTGAGCAGGGCCAGCTTGGCCGCCGTCAGCGTGACGCTGCGTGGTTCCAGCGCCGCCGCAGCAGTGAGCAAACCGAGCGCCCAGATCGCGCCGCGATGGGTGTTCACGCCATTGGTGGTGGTGAGCATCGCCTGCTCGCCTTCACGGCCAATGCGCCCGAGGGCTTCGCGCAAGGGCAAACCGACTTCACCGAACTCAAGCGCGGCTTCCGCCATCTCCTTGAACATCGGCCACAGCGACAGCGCCGAAGCGTGCATCAGGCCCAGGTGCAAATCGCTGTGGGCGCCATTGCCGCGACGGTCCACCAAGGCGGGTTTGGGCGACAAGTCAGCTTCATCTATCAATGCGTCGACGGCCATGTCTGCCAAGCGATCAGCCAGGCTGAGTTCATGCAATTTGAGGGCGCGCATTTACCAGCTCCTGAATTTGGCGGGCGGGTTGTACAGGCCACCGGACCACTCCACCAAGTCGGCCACGCTCTTGGCGGCCAACAGCTCGCGGGTGGCGTCGGTACGGCGGATGCCGAGGTCTTCGGGCAACGCGATCAAGCCTTCGCGGCGCATGCGCGCGGTGTCCTTGGGGTTGTGGCGCAGGCCGATGGCGGTGACGCCAGCGACCGCGGCGATCATCGCCTGGCGCTCTTCCAGCGAACGCGCCTTGTACAGGTAGGCAATGCCTTCTTCGGTGAGCAAGTGGGTGACGTCGTCGCCGTAGATCATGATCGGCGCCAGCGGCATGCCGCTTTTGCGCGCCACTTCCACTGCATCGAGGGTCTCGACAAAGGTCGGTTTGCCGCCTTCCTGGAAGGTTTCGACCATCTGCACCACGAGTTTTTTGCCGCGTTCGAGCAAGGCTTCCGGCGCGTCGTCGTGGCGCATATCCAGCCAGGCTGGAGTGCCATGCCGACGGCCGCGCGGGTCGTGGCCCATGTTCGGCGCACCACCAAACCCGGCGAGGCGGCCACGGGTCACGGTGGAGGAATGCCCGTCGCCATCCACTTGCAGGGTGGCGCCGATAAACAGGTCCACGGCGTATTGGCCGGCGAGCTGGCAGAACATGCGGTTGGAGCGCATCGAGCCGTCGCGGCCGGTGAAGAACACATCAGGCCGTGCGGCGATGTAGTTTTCCATGCCCAATTCGGTGCCGAAGCAATGCACGCTTTCGACCCAGCCGCTTTCGATGGCAGGGATCAAGGTTGGGTGCGGGTTGAGGGTCCAGTTGCGGCAGATTTTGCCTTTGAGACCGAGGGATTCGCCGTAGGTCGGCAGGATCAATTCGATGGCGGCCGTATTGAAACCGATGCCGTGGTTGAGCGACTGCACATTGTGTTTTTCGTAGATGCCACGGATCGCCATCATCGCCATCAGCACATGCACCGGCTTGATATGGCGCGGGTCGCGGGTGAACAGCGGCTCGATGTAGAACGGCTTGTCGGCCACCACCACAAAATCCACCCAGCTTGCGGGGATGTCGACGCGGGGCAAATCGGTGACGTCATCCACCAACTGGTTGACCTGCACGATGACGATGCCATCGCTGAACGCGGCAGGCTCGATCAGCGCCGGGGTGTCTTCGGTGCTGGCACCGGTGTAAATGTTACCGGCGCGGTCGGCCATGAAACCGGCCGAGAGCACGACGTTGGGGATCAGGTCCACCACCAGCCGCGCATAGAGTTCGATGTAAGTGTGGATCGCGCCAATTTCCAGCAGGCCGTCTTCCAGCAACTGGCTGATGCGCAGGGATTGGGTGCCGGCAAAGGAGAAATCCAGCTTGCGGGCGATGCCCTTTTCAAACAGGTCCAGATGCTCGGAACGCCCAACGCTGGGCATGATCATGTGCAAATCGTGGAGCTTGGCCGGGTCGGCCTTGGCCAGGGAGCGCGAGAGGAAGTCGGCTTGTTTCTGGTTATTGCCCTCCAGCACCACGCGGTCGCCGGGGAGGATCAGCGCTTCCAGCGCCTCGACGATTCTGTCACTGGGCAACACCGCCCCGTCTGCGTATTTTTTGACCAGCCCGAGGCGCCGCTGCTTCTCGTCGCGCCGCCGCGTCCAGCGCGAGTCGGGGGTGATGGTTGTTGTCATGGTCGCTCCACGGGGTTTGCTGTCGTGGGCTGTACCTTAGGAGTGAACGTGGGGGGTATCAATCAAGCCCAAAGGCGGATCGTTACGGCTGGAGTAATGGATCGTCAGCAATCGCTGAGCTAGGACCAAATGAAGATCAAAAAGTGGGAGCGGGCTTGCTCGCGAATGCGGTGGGTCAGTGACACATGTACCGACTGACACCCTGCATTCGTGGGCAAGCCCGCTCCCACATTTGTTCGGTGGTGTTCAGGGAAATCTCATCATTGTCACCAATGGTCAGCCAACAAGTTTTCCACTTCATTCAGCAGTACTGTCGCGCCATCCATCAACTGCCCCAGCAACGCCTCGTCCTCATCCATATACCCTTCATATTCCGCCAGGTTTCGGCGTTCATGACACAACGCCAGTAACCTCACCTGCACCCTGTTCACGTCGGCGGAGTGAATCAGACATTGAAAGACCAGATAGCGTTTTTCAGAACGATAACCCTGCAGGCGCAAAGCCGTGAGCGCGATAGCGTGGGCGGCGTTGTAGGCCAAGTCGAAACGACTGGCGAACGATAGCTGTGGATTACCCGCATCCGTTAACCGGTCCCGTGCTGAGCGCATCAGCCCATCACACTCCTTGCGATCCGGCGGCTCAGCCTTCAAGCCACCACTACGTTGCAGATTCTCCAGATTGGCTTTGCTGTCCATCCATGGATTCCAGGGGGTTGGCCCCAATCAGATTGATCTTGTCCTGTGCCAAGACCCGCTGCACAAAACTGTTCCCGGCATTCCATTTGCCGATCCAGTCCTCGGGGGTGTAAAGCGTCGGGTTGATGGTGCGGCCCAGCTGCTCTTCCAGCGGCATGAGCTGCTCCATGACTTCACTGTAGTTGAGGCTTTCGCCGATCAGCATCAGATCTATGTCACTGGATGAGTGCGCCTCACCCCTGGCGATGGAGCCGTAGATAAAGGCCCAGGTTATCTGCTCCACGAACGGTGCCAATGCATTGCGCAAGGGTTCGTCCAGGCTCAGGGTCTTGCGCACGATGGCCAGCAACTCCGAGTAAATCGGGCATTGGGGGTTGGCTTGGTAGTGGGTCTGATTGCCTTGGCGCGTCATGCTCAAGATGCCCGCCAGCTGCAACCGCTCCAGCTCGCGGGTAAGGCTGCCCTTGCCCACCTGGGCCCAGCGCGCGATTTCATTGGTGAAGAAACTTTGATCGGGCTTGCCGAAAAGCAGGCCCAGCACTTTCTGCTGAGTGTTGGTGAAGAGTGCAGTACTGAGCGGCAAGGTTTGCATGGCAACGGCCAAAGAGTCCCAAAAAGGGAACGATAGGTCCCTTTTTGGGAACGATCAAGTGTTATGCGGTTGAGATTTAGGAAACGATCAATCAGCAAATACTGGGTTCGAGCCGAATGAAGAACAAAATGTGGGAGCGGGCTTGCTCGCGAATGCGGTGGGTCAGTGACACATGTACCGACTGACACCCTGCATTCGCGGGCAAGCCCGCTCCCACATTTGTTCGGTGGTGGGTGTTAGATAGCGGTGCCAAGCAGGGACCGATCAATCTCTGTTTGGGGCCGCTTCAACCTACCTGCGCAGGGCTGACGTGTTCCAGCGCTCTATCGACCAGCAACTGACCCAACTCGGCCAGTTGCTGAATGCCGAGCATGATTGCGCGCTGGGAGGTGTCCAGGTTGAAGGCAAGATTGCAGGTCATGGCGTTTAGCGACGATAAGGTTTCGCTGGCGTTGACCAGTAGAGCTTCGGTGTTTTGGTGTGGGTTGACGGTGAAGAGAGGCGGATTAGGGGTGGGTTTAGCCATGATAAAGCTCCTAAACAGTTAGTAAGGAGCGCCACCGTTCGCTTGCACGCGAATGAGGGTGGCGACCGTGCGCAGGTGTGCAAGACCGGGCCTGTTTAGGACACCCAGCAGGTCCAAAGACCTCCTGCGCGCAGCCGCCATAAAGCAGCGAGCACAAAAAACGCCCGTGGTTGGCTGGGCGTTTGTACGCCTAAACAGTTTCGTCGGACTTGCACGTCCGTGTCACCGTTTTTTCGATGACGGGACGAAGACTAGCCGCCATGACTACCCGCAACAAGTTCATGCACAGCCCGAAATCTTGCGGGAAAAATCCGACGCCACATCCCCCGGTTTATCGGTTTGCGCGGATTGATTGAGATCTTGGGCCGAGCACAACTCAGTGTGGGAGCTGGCTTGCCTGCGATAGCGGTGGGTCAGTTGTTGATGCAGTGATTGACACTCCGCCATGGCAGGCAAGCCAGCTCACACAGTGGATCTTCACAAGGATTACGCTCAGGCCAGGCCGGATTCGACCAACAACGCTTCAAGTCCCATAAGGTCAGGCACCTTCGCCACATGTTCCCCCACCTGCACCGCCGCCAGTTCCAGCGGGCACAGCGGCACGTCGACATAACTCAGCTGACTATCCAACTTGTACGAACGTGGAATCCCCTGAATCACCATCGCAATAAACTTCAACGTCGGCCGCCCGCCCAGCGCGTTCAGCACCACAATCCGCGAGCGCTCACCGGTCACGCTGGCTTCACCGCACACGGCTTCAAAGCTGATCAGCGGCAATTGCCGATCGCGCCATGTCACTTGCCGCAGGTACCACGGCGGTGCATCGCTGGCGGGTTCGCCGCGCTGGAAGTCGATCAGTTCGGCGATGGCGACGTTGGGCAGCACCAGGTGGCGGTCGGCCAGGGGCAGCAGCAGGCCGGTGAGTTGGCTGGTGCGATGGTCAAGCATGGGACTTGCTCCAGTAGGCGATGCTTTCCAGCAGCACCGACTCTTGGTACGGCTTGCCGAGGTAGTCGTTGACGCCAATGGCCATGGCGCGGTCGCGGTGCTTCTGGCCGGTGCGCGAGGTAATCATGATGATCGGTAGGCGCATCAGCCGGGGGTCGTTGCGCACCTGAATCGCCACTTCGAAGCCGTCCATGCGCGGCATTTCGATGTCGAGCAGCATCAGGTCCGGGGTGTGTTCCTCGAGCAGCGCGATGGCGTCGATGCCGTCTTTGGCGGTGAGCACGTTCATGCCGTTGCGCTCCAGCAGGCGGCTGGTGACTTTGCGCACGGTGACCGAGTCGTCCACCACCAGCACCAGCAGCGGGCGCTTTTTCAGCGGGTCGTTGAGGACCAGTGGCGCGTCCACCGACTGCGCCGGCAACGCTGGCTGGCGTGCACGGATGTGCGCGAGCAAGTCGATGATCAGCACCACACGGCCATCACCGAGGATGGTCGCCCCGGACAAACCCTGCACCCCGGCAAACTGCGGCCCCAGGCCCTTGACCACGATCTCGCGCGTACCGGCCATGGCGTCCACGTGCACCGCCACGCGTCGCTCGTTGCATTGCACCAGCAACACCGGCACTGGCTGGTATTGGCCGAGCAGTTTCGGCCGGGCGACGGTGTGCAGCAGGTCGCCGAGGTAGAACAACTCATAGCGCTGACCAGCGTATTCATAGCGCGGCGGGTCTTGCTGATAATGCCCGGCCAGCTCGTGGGGCAGCACGCGCACCAGGCCTTCGATGGTGTTGAGCGGGATCGCATATTGGTCGTCCGCGCATTGCACCATCAGCGCGCGATTGACCGACACGGTAAACGGCAGGCGAATGCGAAAGTGCACGCCCGCACCCGGCGTCGAGTCGATGAACATCGAGCCACCGAGCTGGCGCACCTCTTCGTGCACCACGTCCATGCCCACGCCGCGCCCGGAAATCTGGGTGATTTTTTCGGCGGTGGAAAAGCCCGGCTGCAGGATGAACTGCAACACGTCGCGGTCGCTCATGTCTTGATCAGGTGCGAGCAGGCCGCGCTTGATCGCCTTGCGCCGCACCGCGTCCAGGGGCACACCGGCACCGTCGTCGCGCATGTCGAAGACGATATCGCCGCCTTCGTGGGTCAGGTCCAGGCTGATCCGGCCCTTCTCGGGTTTACCGGCCAACACGCGCGCCTCGCGGGACTCCAGGCCATGGTCGACGGCATTGCGCAGCATATGCTCCAGCGGCGCCACCATGCGTTCCAGCACGTTGCGGTCCATCTCGCCTTCGGCATTGCCGACCACGAATTCAACGTCCTTGCCCAACTCCTCCGCCACCTGGCGCACGATGCGCTTGAGGCGCGGCAGCATGCGTTCGAACGGCACCATGCGCGTGCGCATCAGGCCTTCCTGCAACTCGGTGTTGATGCGCGCCTGTTGCTGCAACAGGTTGTGTGCATCCCCGTTGCGCCGGTCGAGGGTTTCCTTGAGGTCCAGCAGGTCGGAGGCCGATTCGGACAACGCGCGCGACAACTGCTGCAGCTGCGAATGACGGTCCATTTCCAGCGGGTCGAATTCTTCATAACCCAGGCGCTCGGCCTCGGCCTGCTGACGACTGAGAATGCGGCCCTGGGTTTCGGTGTCGAGGCGGCGCAGTTGGTCACGCATGCGCTCGATGGTGGTTTCGACTTCGTTGAGGGCGATACGCGCGTCGTTGACTTGCTGCTCGATACGGCCACGGAAGATCGAGGTTTCACCGGCCAGGTTGACCAGATCATCAAGCAAGTCGGCGGAAATTTTCACCATGTCGGCGCCCGGGTCCACCGCCGCGTCGGCCTTGCCGGCCGGCAAGGCCACGGGCGCCAGCGGCTCATCACCGGGGTGCACCAGGCTTCTGATGCGCTCGATGAGTTTATCCACCGACCCCACCGGCAAACCGCCCGCCACCGCGTCGATCATCTGCGCCAGGCGGTCATGGCAGCCTTGCAGCAAGGCGAACAGTTCCGGCGACGGCGCGAGCAAACCGGCAGACAAGCCTTCGTAGAGAAACTCCAGTTCATGGGCCAAATCGCCAATCGGCCCGATTTCGACCATGCGCGCGCCGCCCTTGAGGGTGTGCAAGTCGCGCAGCAAGGTTTCCACCTCCTGGCGATTGCTCGGCTCGGCCTGCCAACGCAGCAACGCGCTGCTTGAACTGTCGAGAATGTCGGCGGCTTCTTCGAGGAAGATATCCAGCAACTCGGGATCAGCCGCTGCGGTTTCAGGTTCTGTGGGCGCAGTGGCGGGCGCGTTGTTCTGGCGCAACGCGCGCAACTGAGCGATCAAATCACTGGAGTCGCTCAGGGGTTGGTGGTCTTGCAATTGATCGAGCTGCAAGGCCAGCCGCTCATGGCTGGCCATCAATACTTGGGACAGTTCGGTCGAGTAACTGTAGCGGCGGTCCACCAGGCCTTCGTACAGGCATTCCAGCTCATGGGCGAGGTCGCCAATCGGGCCGATTTCGGCCATGCGCGCGCCGCCCTTGAGGGTGTGCAGGTCACGCTGCAACGACGACAACGGCGCCGCGCTGTCCGGTTCCAGCAGCCAGCGTTTAAGCGACTGCCCGGCACTGTCGAGGATGTCCACTGCCTCTTCCAGGAAAATCTCGACGATCTCGTCGTCCATCGCCGTGTCCTGGCCCAACCGGGCCGTGGCGGCGCCCAGTTCGGAAATGCTCGGGGCGCGCCCGCCGTCGCTTTTGATCAGGCCGGTGGCGGACGGGTCGAGGGCTTCATCCAGCAGTTCGCGCAGGGCGTCTGCCCGCGCCGGCGCCGGGTTGATTTCCTGGCCGGCCGCCAGCTGGTCGAGCATGTTGATCAGCGCTTCATGGGCCTGTTCGGCCTCATGGAAAAACCGTTCGCTGACCGCCAGGCTGCTCTCTTCCACAGCGCCATAGAGGTCGAGCAAGGCTTCGCAGAGTTCGTCGATGGCGTGCAGGTCGGCGATGTGCGCGCCCTCGCCCAGGGTGGTCAATTCGTCCAGCAGCGCGGTCAGCTCCTGGCGTTCGCCGGGGTGTTGCTGCCAGCGGCGCAGCAGGCTTTCGGCGTCCAGCAGGATGTCCATGCCCTGGGCCAGGAAGTTGCTGATCAGTTGCGGGTCGCGCTTGATGCGCAGCCCGGTGTTGGGCGCGTCGAGCAAGGCTTGCAGCTGTTGGTCGAGCAGGCTTTGCGTGCGGCTGATCAAATCCGGCGCGCCCTTGATCGGCACCAGCGGATCACTGTCCAGCTGACGCAACCCGCGCTGGAACAGGCCTTCGGCTTCCAGCAGCAGTTCCACTTCATCCAGGTCCAGCGGCAGGCGGTGGGCCTTGTATTCGCGGGTCAGGTGATCGAGCGGTCGCGCCAGTTCGGCCATCGGCAACACGCCGGCCATGTAGGCGCTGCCCTTGAGGGTGTGCAGGGCACGTTGCAGTTCATCGCTGACTTGCAGCGGCACATGCTCGGCGGCCTGTTGCAGAAAGTGGTTGAGGCTTTCCAGGTGGCTCTGGGCTTCGTTGCGAAAGATCTCCAGCAACATCGGGTCATGGGGCTCTGCGACCGGTTGAGTGCCGCTGGCCAAGGCGTGGGCACGGGCCGCCAGGGCGTCGACTTCGTCGCGCTGGCGTTGGTCGTCGGCCGCAAAGTCGGCGATCAGCTCCGGCAGCAAGGCCACGGCTTCATCCAGCACGTGTTGCACCTCGGCGCCGAGCGCCACGCTGCGTTCGAGCACGCGGTTAAGCAGGTTTTCCACCGCCCAGGCCAGCTCGGCCAGTACCAGGGCGCGGACCATCCGGCCGCTGCCTTTGAGCGTGTGGAAGGCGCGCCGCATCTCGCTTTGGGCAGTTTTATCCGCGCTGTTGGGCAAGTAGCGATGCAACACGTCGAGGACTTCGTCGGTTTCTTCGAGGAAGACTTCGCGCAGCTCATCGTCGATGGAGGCTTCACCGGCCGGCGGCGGCAGCAGGCTGCCGGGGCGGTGCTGGGCGGGTGGGTTCAGGCGCGACGTGGGGCTGGCCAATGCATCGAACTGGGATTGGCTCGGCGCGCTCTCGCTCGACAATGCCCCATCCGGCGCGACCAGCGCTTGGCGCCAAGGCTTTTCGACCGGCAGGTAGCCGAGTGCAGCCAGGCCTTGGGTGGCCAGCTCCAGCACGCGTTCGCCGGCGGCGTCGGGGTCCTGGAGCATGCGTTCCAGGTAGTATTCGAGGCTGCTGACCACGTCGGCGAAATGCGCCAGCTGCGCTTCGGGCGGCGGCGCAGCGCTGGTCATCAACTGTTCATCGACATAGTGGGTGCAACCACGCATCAAGCTCGCCGCGCGTGGCAGCGGAATCATCGCCAACGCGCCGCGCACCTGGCTGAGCAGCTCGGGCAGCGACTCCAGGCGCTGGCGGTCCCAATCGGCCTCAAGGCAATCGATCACCAGCTCTTTGGCCTGACGCAAGCATTGGCAGGATTCGCGGATCACCAATTGATGAATCTGGGTCAGGTCGGTGGTAGGCAGGCGGCTTTCTTCACGGCTCTCCGGCTCGACGGTGCCCACCATGCCCGCCAGCGTGGCCTCCACGTAGAGCAAGGCGCCGGCAACATCCATCAACACCGCGTCATTGGGTTCGCGCTGGCCCTGCACCAGGCTCAGCACCACCGCAAGCTGATCGATGATGACCTTACGCGGCTGGCCGAAGCCCAGCACCGCCAAGGTGTCGGCGATCTGGCGCAGTGGCGCCAGCAAGGCATCGAGGTCGTTGGTGTGTTGGCGGTCGCTGCGCACGAACAGGTCGAGGCGCTCCTTGACCCGCACCAGCTCCTCGCACAAGGCGCCGAGCACCGAGCCCATGGCATTGCGGTCCGGTCCAGCCAAACGTGCACGCTCGGCATCGACCACCGCGCTGTCGGGCAAGGCTTCATCCAGCCCGTATCGTTCCTTGAGGCTTTGCATGCGCGGCGTCGGCCGGGTGACCTTGGCCACGTAGAACAACAGGCTCTTTAGCAGCTCATCCGGCGCTGGCTGGTTGATGCCGCCGATGCCCTGGGCCAGCAGGCGCTTGAGTTGCTTGTCGCTGGCCTTGAGCAGGCTGCGCAGCGCCGGGCTGTTGGCGATCACGCCGGTGAGCATGCCTTCGACCAGCGCCGAGGTGACTTGCCACAATGGCAGCAGTGGCGCGCCCTGGCACAGCGCTTCGAGGCGCGCGTACACCCGCGCCATGTCTTCCAGGTTGCTGGGGCCGTGGTCTTCACGCAACAGCCCGGCCAGGGCCTGTTGCAGTAATTGATGCCACTGGCGCAGTTGCTCGTGAAAGTCCGGCAGCATGCGCTGGGCCAAGGCCTCGTCGGGCAACGGCGCAATCGACAACAGTTGCGGGCTGAACAGGCTGGTCTCCGACAGCAGGCTTTCACCGCGCGCACTGCGCAGGTCGTTGAGCAGCGGCAACACCACCAATGGCAGGTCGCGGCGGGCGCTGTGCACGCGGTCGAGGTACAGCGGCAGTTGGCCGAGGGCCTGTTGAAGCAGGCGGATGCTTTCATCGCGCTGGCTGACGCGCTCGGCCTGCAGGGCCAGGGCCAGTGCTTCGATCTCTTCGGCCAGCAGCGCCGCGCCGTAGAACTCGACCATTTGCAGCGCGCCATGCACTTGGTGGATGCCGGCCAGGCACTCGGCAATGGCGTCGCTGTCGCGGGTTTCGACAAACGTGTCCAGCGCCGAACGGGCCTGTTTCAGGGTTTCGGCAATGTCGCCCTTGACCCATTCGAGGGCCACGTAGTCGTGCCGATCAACCATAACTGCTCCGCTTAGAATTCGTGAATTGCGTGTGTTGCCAAGATCTCAAATCAAAAGGAGATCCAATGTGGGAGCGGGCTTGCTCGCGAAAGCGGTGGGCCAGCTAATAGATCAGCTGACTGATACCCCGCATTCGCGAGCAAGCCCGCTCCCACAGTTGGATAGCATTTCAATCGTCCACCTGCTTGGCGGCTGGCAACGTGAAACCCGACACCGAACGCCGCAACTGGCTGGCCATTTTTGCCAGGTTGCCGATGCTCTCCGCCGTGGCGGTCGAGCCCGATGACGTCTGCGTGGTGATCTGCTGGATCACGTTCATCGTCAGGGAAATCTGCCCCGCCGACGAGGTCTGTTGCTGCGCCGCATTGGAAATACTCTGGATCAACGCTGCCAGGGTTTTCGACACGCCTTCGATCTCTTCCAGCGCCACTCCGGCGTCTTGCGCCAGCCGCGCGCCACGCACCACTTCGGTGGTGGTCTGTTCCATGGAAATAACCGCTTCGTTGGTGTCGGTCTGGATCGCCCGCACCAGGGTTTCAATTTGGCGGGTGGCGGCGGACGAGCGCTCGGCCAACCGCTGAACTTCGTCGGCCACCACGGCAAACCCGCGCCCGGCATCACCGGCCATGCTCGCCTGAATCGCGGCGTTGAGGGCAAGGATGTTGGTCTGATCGGCAATGTCGTCGATCAGGCTGACGATGTCGCCAATCTCCTGGGACGACTCGCCCAGGCGTTTGATGCGCTTGGCGGTGTCTTGAATCTGCTCGCGAATGTTGTCCATGCCGTGGATGGTGTTGTGCACCACCTCATTGCCCTTGTTGGCGATTTCCACCGAGCGCTCCGCCACCGCCGAAGACTCGGCGGCGTTGGCCGACACCTGGTCGATGGATTGGGCCATCTGGTTGATCGCGGTAGAAGCCTCGGCGATTTGCTGGGCCTGATGCTCCGAGGCCTGGGCCAGGTGCATGGCGGTGGCCTGGGTTTCCTGCACCGCGCCGGCCACTTGCCCGGCCGTGAGGTTGATGGTCGCCACCAGATCGCGCAGCTGGTCCACGGAATAATTGATGGAGTCGGCGATGGTGCCGGTGAAGTCTTCGGTGACCGAGGCGGTCACCGTCAGGTCACCATCGGCCAGGTCCTCGATTTCATCGAGCAGGCGCATGATCGCGTTCTGGTTGCGCTCGTTTTTCTCGGCGGTTTCATGCAGCTGGCGGTTGGTCTCGCGCACCATCACCAGGCCGATCAGGATAATCGAGGTCAGCGCCAGCAAGCCCAATACGTAGCCGCCGATGGTGTCGAAGCTGCGCCCGCTGGCGAGGTTTTCAAACCCGGTGGCCAGGTGCGAGGCTTCATCGAGCAGGGTTTGCGACAGGTTGAAAATATTGCTCGCCGAGGCGCGTACCTGGAACAGCTGGGGCGAGGTTTCGAGAATTTCATCCACGGAGCCGGAGACAAATTCAAACAGCTCGGCGATTTCCGCCAGCCGTGCACGGGCGTCGTGGTCTTCAACCTGAGCAATGCGCAAGCCGGCGTTGCCCTGGAGCATGCCGTTAAGCACTTGGCCAAAACGGTTGGCGTCGCGGCCAAAGGCATCGGCGGCCTGCACCGAAGTTTCGTCGCCGGCCAACACGGTGTTGACTGCGCCGAGGATGCGTTCGGCCAGCAATGATTGGCGCTGGGCCAACACCACCTGGCTGGCCGGGGCGCCGCGTTGCAGCAGAATGTCGACGACCTTTTCCGATTCCATCTGTAATTGCGGCACGGTTTCGGCAAGGGTCGCGGCCACTTGGTGCAACGACAACACGGTCTGTTCGCTGGCGAGGATCGCGTCGGTGTTTTTCAGCAGCGCTTCCCAGTCGGTCTGCACCGCGCGCATTTCGGCGCGTACCGCGTTGGGTGCAGCCGGCAGGCCGGTCTCGGTATCGCCTTTTTTCAGATAGCCCCAGCGCTGGGCGAAGTCGTTGCGTGCATCGCCCAGCAGCTTGAACGCGGCCGCCTTGCCGGCGGCGGCTTCGGTGGCGTTCTTGGCGATGCGCTGGGACAGCACGCGCAGCTCACCGGCGTGGCCGATGTACTGCTTGTCGTACGTGGACTGGGTATTGAGGTACGCGAAGTTGGCGAACAACAGCATGATGAACACGATCAGCGCGATAAACAGCACGATGATCTGCGAACGGCTGCGCGATGCGGCTTGCGGTTTGGGCGTGGTAGCGGTGGTCATGCGGCGACATCCATGAAGCCTGGGGCCTGGGCCAAAGCGAAGGGGCTGAAGACCTGCCACAGCTGGTCACTGTCGAACTGGCCCTGGATAAACGGCGCGGTGGGCGCGGTGCTCGCCAACAGTGCGTCCTGTGCGAAATGCTGCATGCCCACCACCTCGTCCACCAGCAGCCCGACAAACAAGTCGTTGAATTCCACCACCAGCACCCGCCGTTGCTTGCGGGCCCTGGACAGCCCGAGGTCGAGGAACCCGCCCAGGTCCATCACCGGCAGTAAACGCCCACGCAGGTTGGCCACGCCTTTGACCCAGGGCTTGACGCCGGGCATCAAGGTGCAGCGCGGTTCATGCAACACCTCGGCGACTTCGCCCATCGGCGCCACGTACCAATACGGCCCCAGGCGAAAACCGATCCCGCTCCAACGTTGCAGGCGGGTTTCCTGGGACGGCAGGTCGGCGGCCAGCAGGCGGCAGCGGCGGTCGATGTCCAGCAGCAGCTCGAAGGCGGTTTGTGACTCGGTCATGATGGCGTGCCGTCAGCCGGCCAACACCTTGTTCAGGGTGGCGATCAGGGTGTCTTCGTCCACGGGTTTGGTCAGGTAATCCTTGGCGCCCTGGCGTGCGCCCCAGATCTTGTCGGTTTCCTGATCCTTGGTGGTGATGATGATGATCGGGATGCCGTTGGTTTCCGGCTCCTTGGACAGCTGGCGGGTGGCCTGGAAGCCATTGAGGCCCGGCATCACGATGTCCATCAGCACGGCGTCGGGCTTTTCCTGACGGGCCAGGGCCACGCCGTCTGCGCCGTTTTCGGCTTTGAGGACCTGGTGGCCGTGCTTTTCCAGCATGCCGGTCAGTTTGTACATTTCGGTCGGCGAATCGTCGACGATCAGAACACGTGCCATGGTTTTCCCCACTACATTGGTGGACGCCGGCCCTTGTGAGGCGGTGTCAGTGTGCTTGTTCTACTGCGGCGAAGCCGGGCACGTAGGCCTTGATCGCGCTCAGCAGTTCTTCCTTGCTGAAAGGCTTGGTCAAAAACTGATCGACACCCACGATGCGCCCCTTGGCCTTGTCGAACAGGCCGTCCTTGGAGGACAACATGATCACCGGAATCGACTTGAACGCCGGGTTGTTCTTCACCAGCGCGCAGGTTTGATAGCCATCCAGGCGCGGCATCATGATGTCGACAAAAATAATGTGCGGGTGATGATCAACAATCCGGGCCAGTGCATCGAAACCGTCGATGGCCGTGATGACTTCGCACCCCACGTTCTTCAACAGGGTCTCGGCGGTGCGGCGGATCGTTTTCGAATCGTCGATCACCATCACTCTCAAGGCGTTGGAATGCTGTTCCATATCTGCTCTACCATCGCCACAGCGAAT
>Ga0153931_100112_pt1 | contig 31879 bp, 20 predicted proteins | sample TSNJ015MetaG_FD_104730 | JGI IMG/M metagenome (GOLD analysis project Ga0153931, IMG submission 104730) | Attine ant fungus gardens microbial communities from New Jersey, USA - TSNJ015 MetaG | ecosystem: Host-associated > Fungi > Mycelium > Unclassified | place: USA: New Jersey, Wharton State... | reverse complement strand
GGAGCGAGCTTGCTCGCGAAGGCGTCCTGTCAAACACCACACCCCCTCCCTGACACTCCCCCCGCGCATATCACCTACAACACCCTGTTCTCCCACATTGGATCTGTGTCGTTTGCAGATCCCTGTGGGAGCGGGCTTGCTCGCGAAGGCGTCCTGTCAAACACCACAACCCCTCCCTGACACTCCCCCCGCGCAATCCCGACCGAACATCTATTCTGGATAAAGGTCAACCAAGGGAGTGCAACACAGCGGAGGGTTCGTCATTGTGCACATCGCCGACATCACCATGTTCTACGCCCCGGCCAGCGGCGGCGTACGCACCTATCTGGACGCCAAGCATCGTCGGCTGGGCGTCAAACCGGGCATTCGCCACAGCCTGCTGATCCCCGGCGCGCACTTTAGTGAACACGATGGCGTCTACACGGTGCCCGCGCCTGCGCTGCCGTTTGGCAAAGGCTATCGCTTCCCGCTGCGTCTGGCGCCGTGGCGCAATGTCCTGCAGGATTTGCAGCCCGATCTGATCGAAGTCGGCGACCCGTACCTGACTGCCTGGGCAGCGCTGGATGCACGGCGCCAACTGGATGTGCCGGTGATCGGCTTTTATCACTCGGATCTGCCGCTGTTGGTCAGCAACCGCATGGGCCATTGGGTCACGCCGAATGTCGAGGCGTATGTCACCAAACTCTACGGCAATTTCGACCGGGTGCTGGCGCCGAGCCAGGTCATGGCCGACAAACTCACCGGGCTGGGGGTGCGCAATGTCTTCGTGCAGCCACTGGGGGTGGATCTGCAAACCTTTCACCCCGACGCCCGCGACAACGGTCTGCGCGCCGAACTGGGGATTGCCGAAGACACCCGTCTGCTGATCTTTGCCGGGCGCGGCTCCAAAGAGAAGAACCTGCCGGTGCTGCTCAAATGCATGCGACGCCTCGGCCCGCGCTATCACCTGTTGCTGGTCGGCTCATCGATGCCCGCCGTGGTCCCGGACAATGTCAGCGTGATCGACGGGTTCTGCCCGGCCGCCACCGTGGCGCGATTAATGGCCAGCGCCGACGCCCTGCTGCATGCCGGCGATCAGGAAACCTTCGGTCTGGTGATCCTCGAAGCCATGGCCTGCGGGATTCCCGTGGTCGCAGTGGCGGCCGGGGCGTTCGAGGAAATCGTCAACGAGGACTGCGGCTTGCTGTGTGCACCGAACAACCCACAAGCCATGGCCAATGCCGTGCGCGAACTGTTCAGTCGCGGCTGCGTGAACCTCGGCAAACAGGCGCGGCAACACGTCGAACGGCATTATTCCTGGGACAGTGTGGTCGACAGTCTGCTCGGTCATTATCACGCGGTCCTCGGCCATTCCTGGCCTCGGGTGGCCAATGGCTGATCCCCTGAACCGCCGCGCCGTGTTGCTGGTGCTGCACGACGTAGCACCGTCGACGTGGGCGGATTATCAGCCATTCGTCGAAGCCGTCGATGCGCTGGGCGGCGTGCCGATGACCTGGCTGGTGGTACCGAATTTCCATGGGCGCGATGCACTTGAGGCGCATCCGGCGTTCTGTCGCAGGCTCGGCGAGCGGGTGGCCCGTGGCGATGAACTGGCCTTGCACGGGTTTTACCATGACGACCGCGAGCCGGCACCGACCACGCCCCGCGACTGGTTCATGCGCCGGATCTACACCCACGAAGGCGAGTTCTATCACCTGTCCCGCGAAGCCGCGCTTGCGCGACTGCGTGCCGGTATCGAGTTGTTCCAGCGCTACGACTGGCCGTTACACGGTTTCGTCGCCCCGGCCTGGCTGATGAGCGAGGGTACGCGCCAGGCCTTGCGCGAGTTGCCGTTGCACTACACCAGCGATCCGCAGCATCTTTATTGCCTGCCGGATTTCACCTCGATCGATGCTCCCGGTCTGGTGTGGAGCGCCCGCAGCGCCTGGCGCCGTGGCCTGTCGAAAGTCCTCAGCGACCAACGCGAGCAGCGCTGGCGTCAGGCCCCGGTGATTCGCCTCGGCCTGCACCCGGTGGATATGCGCTACCGTTACTCGCGAAACTACTGGCTGCAAACCCTCAAACGCCTGCTCGCCGAAGGACGCATGCCGATGACCAAGATTGACTGGCTGGCGCAACAGCGCGGGCAACTCGGGCACGCCGCATGAGCCGCGGCATTCTGTTGTTGATCGGCCTGCTCGCGGCGCTGCTGATTCCGCTGTTGCTCGGTGGCAATGAAATCTGGTCGCGCCTGCAAAGCTTTCCGCTGCCATGGCTGCTGGTGCTGTTCGGCATGATCCTGCTCTGCTGGGGTATCAACACCCTGCGCTTGCGGCTGTTATTGGGCGATCAACGAGATCGCGTCTCACCGCTGAAGAGTCTCGGGGTGGTGATGGCCGCCGAGTTTGCCTATTGCGCCACCCCCGGTGGCAGCGGCGGTCCGCTGACCATCATGGCCCTGCTGGCCCGTTGCGGCGTGCGCCCGGCGCGGGGCAGCGCGGTGTTTGCGATGGATCAGTTGAGCGATCTGCTGTTCTTTCTCTGCGCCTTGAGCGCGATTCTGATCTACGCGCTGTTCCAGCACCTGAGCGATCGTATGGAATGGCTGCTGATGGTCAGTGCCGTGTCGTTATTCGGCGGCCTGATCGGTTGCGCGCTGTTGGCGCGCTATCATCGCGCGCTGATTCGCCTGAGCGGGCGCCTGTTGGCCCGCATGAACGTCGAGCACAGCACCCGCCGACGCTGGGCGCGCAAGCTCTTGCACTTTCTTGCAGCGTTCACCGATACCCTGAAATTGCCGTGGCAGACCTTGAGCAAAGTGTTTGCGTTGACGTGCGTGCATTGGCTGCTGCGTTACAGCGTGCTGTATCTGGCGCTGCGCGGGCTGGGTGCGGACTTGCAGTGGGCCTGGAGCTTTCTGGTGCAGATGCTGTCGCTGGGCGCGGGCCAGTTCACGCTATTGCCGGGTGGCGCAGGCGCGGCGGAATTGACCTCGGCGGCGCTGCTGGCGCCCATGGTCGGCAAATCCACAGCGGCGGCGGCAATCCTGATCTGGCGGGCAGTGACGTTCTATTTCTATCTGCTGGTGGGTGGCCCGGTGTTTGTGCTGATGCTGGGACGACCGTTGCTCAAGAAATTGATGAAGGTCAGACAGGCTTCTTAGGTTCGTCCAGCTGTTCCTTCATTTGCTCCCATAACTCGGCAGCCCCGGGAAACTCTGTCCCGTCCTCCGGCGTCATGTCTTCGGGATCATATCTGCTCAGACACCCCTCACCCACGGTGGCCGGCGCTTTGGAAGTGGCTTTGTCCAGTGGATCGCTCATGGGCAGTTCCTCAGGGATGAAATGAAAAAGGGCCTGGACGATTGAACGCCCAGACCCTTGATTTTTCAACCGCAGACTTTCAGACCGATCAGAACACCACGGTCTTGTTGCCGTGCACCAGCACGCGGTCTTCGAGGTGATAGCGCAGACCACGGGCCAACACCATCTTCTCGACGTCACGGCCGAAACGCACCATGTCTTCGATGCTGTCGCTGTGGCTGACGCGTACCACGTCCTGCTCGATGATCGGGCCGGCATCCAGCTCTTCGGTCACGTAGTGGCAGGTCGCGCCGATCAGCTTCACGCCGCGCAGCGACGCCTGATGGTACGGCTTGGCACCGACGAACGACGGCAGGAAGCTGTGGTGAATGTTGATCACCTTGTGTGCGTATTCGCGGCACAGGGCCGGCGGCAGGATCTGCATGTAGCGCGCCAGCACCACCACTTCGGCGTCGTGCTGCTTGACCAGACGCGACACCTCGGCGAACGCCGGCTCCTTGTCCTGCGGATTGACCGGGACATGGTAATAAGGAATGCCATGCCACTCGACCATGCTGCGCAGGTCATTGTGGTTGGAAATCACGCAGGAGATTTCGCAATCGAGCTCGTCGCTGTGCCAGCGGTGCAGCAAGTCGGCCAGGCAGTGGGATTCGCGGCTGGCCATCAGCACTACGCGTTTCTTCTGTTCGGTATCGGTAATGCGCCAGTCCATCGAGAACTCTTCGGCGATCGGCGCAAACTTCTCGCGCAGTACTTCAATACCGAACGGCAGCGAATCGGCACGGATCTCGTGACGCATGAAGAACCAGCCGTTCTGATTATCCGAGTGGTGGCTCGCTTCGGTGATCCAACCGTTGTGGGATGCCAGAAAGTTACTGACTTTGGCAACGATGCCAACGCGGTCAGGGCAGGAAATCACCAACCGAAAGGTGCGCATGGGGGAAAAACTCCAGAACTTCGCAAAGGCGGCCATTCTAGCGACTGTGCGCGGAAACTGCAGTATTGATGACCGATTCCCCGGAGACGGTGCGACTCAAGGCGTCCGATCGTCCGGCGCGCCAATGTGATGGCACTGCCGTGACGCTGTTCGAGCAGATAATTGTGAATAATCGTGATGAATGCATCACATTATTTAAATGACCATTCAATTTACCGGTTATTTCACGTAACTAATTCAAATAAAAAATCCGGTTAAATGTTTACTTGATGAAACAGCCTGACTATTATTGCGGCACTGTCCCCTGCCATTCAACACATCCGCATAAGGTAGTTACCATGTCCTTGATCAACGAATATCGCGCCACCGAAGAAGCAATCAAAGAGCTGCAAGCCCGTTTGAAGAACCTGTCGCAAGACGACAAACTGCAAGCCGAGCTGGAATTCGAAGGCAAACTGCGCACCCTGATGGGCGAATACTCCAAGTCCCTGCGCGACATCATCGCCCTGCTGGATCCGGAATCGAAAACCAAAGGTACCCGTGGCGCCGCAGTAAAAACTACCGGCACCAAGCGCGCGCGCAAAGTTAAACAATACAAAAACCCGCACAACGGTGAAGTCATCGAAACCAAAGGTGGCAACCACAAGACTCTGAAAGAGTGGAAAGCCAAGTGGGGCGGTGACGTGGTTGAAGGCTGGGCTACCCTGCTGGGCTAAGCCGCAACGCCTGCCGCAGACTGATTCTGCGGCCCATGAAAAACGCCAGCATACGCTGGCGTTTTTTTATGCCCGGCATTTCATGGGCACACTATGTTCGATTTCAAAGATTCAAACGTTTGCGCAATGCCTCGACATAATTCTGCCACTCATTGAGCACTTGATTCTGTATCGGCGTAGCACTAAGCGCCCATTGCTGCGCGGCCTCGGCAAAAGACTGCAGGGTATTAGGCGCGCCCATTTGCGGCTCGGACAAACGCTGCTGACAGAATAATCTCCAGCGTTCTTGCTCCTCGGAATTCAACGTATCGGGAAAGTTGCGTGCGCGATATCGAAAGAGTAATTCCGGCAGACGTTCATCATCGAACGGCCAGTGTTCTTGCGCTAATTGTGCCGGATCCGCCGTCCTCACTTGCTCACATAGACGCCGGTCACGATCACCGATAAATCCATCGTACAACTGCTGTTCCGGATCTTCGCTCGGCGTGAAGTCTTCGCTGGCGTAAATCGCCGCGACTTTATCTTTCCAAACTTGTTGTGCGTCACTTAGCCGCAGCGCACGTGCCTGATACAGCGCCATGTCCAGGCCCAGGCGCTGCTGATCGTCGGCGCGCAACACCGACAACGGCGCCACCACCGGGCAGCGATTGATGTGAATCAGTTTCAGCGGCACCGGCACTTCACCTTCGGCGAGGTCGTCGCGGCGGGTGTACAGGCGCTGGCGCAGGGTTTCGGCGTCCAGATCCAGCAAGCCTTGCGGATCAAGGTGCAGGTCACAGACGATCAGCGCATTGCGATTGCGCGGATGCCAGGCCAATGGCAGCACTACACCGACATAGTGCCGCGCCGCCGAAAAGCGTCCGGAGATATGCACCAGCGGCTGCAACAGACGAATCTGATCCATGACCTTCTGCTTGCTGCGCAGTTGAAACAGCCAGTCATACAACTTCGGCTGTTTCTCGCGGATCAACCGCGCCAGCGCGATGGTGGCGCGCACGTCCGACAGCGCTTCGTGCGCATGCCCGTGGTCGATATGGTTGGCGGCCGTCAGACGTTCGAGTTTGAGGGTGACCTTGCCTTCGTCATCGGTCGGCCAGACCAGGCCATCCGGGCGCAACGCATACGCGGCACGCACCACATCGATCAGGTCCCAGCGACTGTTGCCGCCCTGCCACTCGCGGGCATACGGGTCGAAGAAGTTGCGGTACAGGCTGTAGCGGGTCATCTCGTCGTCGAAACGCAAGGTGTTGTAACCCGCGCCGCAAGTGCCGGGCGCCGCCAGTTGCGCATGCACACGGGTCATGAAATCGGCTTCGCTCAGACCGTGCTCGGCGAGTTGCCCCGGGGTAATGCCGGTGATCGCGCAGGCCGCCGGGTGCGGCAGGATGTCTTCGCTGGGCTGGCAATAGAGGTTGACCGGTTCGTCGATTTCATTGAGGTCGTGGTCGGTGCGAATCCCGGCGACCTGCAGCGGGCGGTCGTTGCGCGGATTGATGCCGGTGGTTTCGTAGTCGTACCAGAAGATTGAAGTCACGGGCGGTTCCTGAACTGAAGATCGGCAAAGTCTAGGCGTTGAACCCGCATCGCGGCCAGCGCTGTGTCATTCAACCCGCGCGCGCCACACGATGTGCAATACATAGTGATGTCGTTTTCCCCCAAGAGGCTGCTAGCATCGGACAGACCTCGCCTCCCGATCCGGCCCCATCAGGTAGCCCATGCTCGAGAACACAGCAGCGCCACGGAAAGCACCGCTGAACCCGCCACTCGATACCCGCTATCAAGTGGAAACCCCGGAGGGCATCGACCTGCCGTTGCGCCCGGCCGGCCTGATGGTGCGCAGCCTCGCCTTCGGCATCGACCTGGGCATTCGCGGGGCCATCCTCGGCGTGCTGTTCCTGCTGCTGGCGTTTCTCGGTCAGCTCGGCATGGGCCTGGGTTCGCTGCTGCTGTTTGCCGTCAGTTGGTGGTACATGGTGCTGTTCGAAGTGCTGCGTCAGGGCCGTTCGCCGGGCAAGCAATGGATGGGCCTGCGGGTGATCCACGATGACGGCACACCGATCGGCTGGTCGGCCTCGCTGCTGCGCAACCTGTTGCGTTTCGCCGACCTGCTGCCGTTCGGTTATTTCCTCGGGGCGATCAGTTGCCTGCAGCACCCGACCTTCAAACGCCTGGGCGACATCGCCGCCGGCACCCTGGTGGTCTACAGCGAACGCCCACTCGCGCGCCCGCAACTGCCCGACGCCCAGCCGCGCCGCTCGCCCGTCCCGCTCACCCTCAGCGAACAACGCGCCCTGCTCGCCTTCGCCGAACGCCAGGGCGAACTGTCGCCAGCACGGGTCAACGAGCTGGCCGCGCTGCTCGCCCAGCCGCTGCACATCTCGGCGCCCAAAGCGGTCAGCGAACTCAACGGTATCGCCCGCGGCTTGTTGGGGCCGACATGAAGCAGAGTCTTTTCGAAACTCGCCACAAGGCCGAATGGGAGCGCTTCACGCTGGCGCTCGAACGCCTCGAACATGGCAAGGACACCTCGCAAGTGGCCACTTTCCCCAAGGCTTATCGACGCCTCTGCCAGCATCTGGCGCTGGCACAGGAGCGCGGCTACAGCAGTTTTCTGACCGACTCGCTGCAACAACTGGTGTTGCGCGGCCATCAGCAGCTTTATCGGCACCGCAGCCGCTTCGGCGCCAACCTGCTGGGTTTCATCCTCGCTGACTTCCCCCGGCTGGTGCGCGCCGAATGGCCCTTTGTGCTGGCCGCCGGCCTGGTGTTTTTCGGCAGCCTGATCGGTTTTGCCTTGCTGGTGTATGCCTTTCCTGAACTGGTCTACAACCTGATCCCCGCCGAACAGGTGCGCGAGATGCAGAGCATGTACGACCCGGTGGCCGGGCACCTCGGGCGTTCGGCCGAACGGGCGGCCAGTGAAGACTGGGTGATGTTCGGCTACTACGTGATGCACAACATCGGCATCGCCTTCCAGACCTTCGCCAGCGGTTTGCTGCTGGGCGTGGGCAGCGCGTTTTTCCTGCTCTATAACGGCTTGATCATCGGTGCGGTGGCCGGGCATCTGACTGAAATCGGTTTCGGGCAGACGTTCTGGTCGTTCGTGATCGGCCACGGGGCTTTCGAGCTGAGCGCCATTGCCCTGGCGGGTGCCGCCGGCCTGAAACTCGGCTGGGCGTTGATCGCGCCCGGACGCCTGACGCGCGGTGAAGCACTGAAAACCGCCGCGCGCACAAGCGTGCTGCTGGTGTGCGGGGTCATGCTGTTCCTGCTGATCGCGGCGTTCATCGAAGCGTACTGGTCGTCGCGGACCGGGGTCACACCGCCGATCAAATATGCGGTCGGTGCCGCGTTGTGGATCGCCGTGGCGGCCTATCTGCTGTTCGCCGGAAGGACCCGCCATGCGCCTGAGTGATGCCACTGTAGCGATCCGCCCGCGCAGCACCTGGGAAGCCATGGACCTGGGCGTGCTCATGAGCCAGCAGCATCGTCGGCTGCTGATGACCAGTTGGGCCATCGTCACCCTGCCGCTGTTCGTCGTGCTCAGTCTGCTGCTATGGGATTCGCCGTCGCTGGCGGTACTGATTTTCTGGTGGCTGAAACCGGCGTACGAACGCCTGCCGCTGTACATCCTGTCCAAGGCCCTGTTCGGCGAAACACCCACTCTGAAACAGGCCCTGCGCGAATTTCCGCGACTGCTCAAACCACAACTGCTGGCCAGCCTGACCTGGCGCCGCCTGAGCCTGAGTCGAAGCTTTCTGCTGCCGGTGGTGCAACTCGAAGGCCTCGACGGCACCGCTCGCCAGCAACGCTTGCAGGTGTTGCTGCAACGCAATGCCGGCGCTGCGCAATGGCTGACGATCATCGGCATGCATCTGGAGACCGCGCTGTGGATCGGCCTGATGGTGCTGTTCTACATGCTGCTGCCACAGCAGATTGAAACCGACTGGGACTGGCAATCGCTGATCCTCGACGCCGATCACCATTGGCGTTGGCTGGAACACCTGACCAACGCCTTCTACGCGCTGGTGCTGGTGGTCTGGGAACCGATTTATGTCGCCTGCGGTTTCAGCCTGTATCTGAACCGGCGCACCACACTGGAAGCGTGGGACATCGAGTTGGTATTCCGTCGTTTGCGCCAGCGCTTGAACAGCAGCGCTCTGGGTCTGCTGCTGGCGGTCTGTCTGTTGCTGCCCGCGGTGCCACCCGTTTGGGCTGCGGCCGATCCCGCCAGCGCACCGGAGGCACCACGCCTGCTGCACCAACCGCTGACCAGTCAGGATGCGCACGACAGCATCAAGGCGCTGCTCGAACAACCGCCGTTCAAGAACAAGGAAAGCGTGACCCGCTACCGCTTTGGCGACGACCCGGCCACCCCGGCCGAGGGCAAACCCGGCGAGCCTCCGCAATGGCTGAAAACCCTGCTTGGCTGGCTCGACGGTCAACGCTTCAATGCCTTGGCGGTGTTGATCGAAGTGCTGCTGTGGGGCGCGTTGCTCACGGCCGTCGGCTGGCTGATCTGGCGCTATCGCGAGTTTCTGCGCACCTTCGTCAGTCGCCGGGCGAAGTTGCCCGCCCGCGTCAGGCCACCTGCGCCGCAACAAGCATTTGGTCTGGACCTGACCCCGCAATCCTTGCCCGACGACATCGCTGCCAGCGCCGAACAACTCTGGCAGACCCAGCCGCGCGCGGCGCTGGGCCTGCTCTATCGCGGCTTGCTCAGCCGTCTGCTCCAGGATTTTGCCCTGACCTTGAAACCTGCCGACACCGAGCATCAGGTGCTGCTGCGGGTCGAGCAATTGCAGCGCCCTGAACTGCTGGCGTTCAGTCGCACCCTGACGCTGCACTGGCAGAACATGGCCTACGGGCACCGCGTGCCGGCGGCACATCTGCAACAGGAACTGTGTGACGGCTGGCGCGCCTTGTTCGAGCAGGGAGCGCGCGCTTGAACCGGCGCAACGCGTGGCTGCTCGGCGGGCTGATGGTCGCCCTGCTCGCGGCGTTGAGCGTTTATCTGTACCTCAAGGCGCGGCCCTATCAGGAAGTGATCGATCACGGCCCCTCGCCCCAGGCACAGGCCAATCCTTATCTGGCGGCAGAAATGTTTTTGCGCGAGCGCGGCCTCAACGTCAGCCACGCCGAAACGCTGGCGGTGCTGCCCGACATCGATCCGCGTCGGCACACCCTGCTGCTGTTCGGCGAACGTTCGCGCATGACCCCGCGGCAGGTCGATCAGGTATTGAACTGGGCCCGCGCCGGTGGGCGGCTGGTGTTCGTCGCCGAAGCCCTGTGGGATGAGCAGGCCAGACAAAGCGCTGACCTGTTGCTGGACCGGGTGCAGTTGCACCAGTCCCTGAGCAAGGATCTCAAGGAGCCGCCGGCGGAACTGGCCGATGATCCGTACCCGAACCTGACCAAACTCTATCTGGAAGACGAGGACGCGCCGGCCTACGCCGGTTTCGACACCGCGTTCCATCTGGAAGACCCGAAGAATCTCTCCCAGGCCTGGGCCAACAGCGCCAAGGCCACGCACATGATGCAACTGGCATACGGCCTCGGCTCGGTCACCGTGGTCACCGATGCCGAGCTGTGGAAGACCCCGGCCATCAGCAAACACGACAACGCCTGGCTGCTCTGGTACCTGAGCGCCGACACCGACGTCACGCTGATTTTCAACACGCTACACGAGGGGCTGCCGAGCTTGCTCTGGCGTTACTTCCCGCAAGCCATCGTCGCCCTGCTGGCGCTGATCGGTCTGGCCCTGTGGCACCTCGGTGTGCGCCACGGGCCTTTGCAGGCACGCGCTCAGCGTGGCCGTCGCCAGTTGCAGGAACACCTGCGCGCCAGTGCCGATTTCATCCTGCGCCACAACGGTCAGCACACGCTGTTGCAAGCCCTGCAACAGGACGTGCTGCGCCGCGCCCGCCGCCGGTATCCCGGTTTCGACCAATTGAACGTGGCCGAGCAATGGCTGGTGCTGTCGCGCCTGACCCGTCAGCCGACCCGCGCCATCAGCCAGGCCCTGAGCCCGGTATCGAAACAGCGCATGAGCAGCGCTGATTTCAGTCGCCAGGTGGCCCACCTGCAAACCTTGAGGAACACGCTATGAGTGAACAGATCGAGCCCGGCAGCGCCAGCCACGCCGCCCAGCAACGCCAGCGTGCCAGCCAGTTGGCGCAAGCGGTGCGCGGCGAATTGCAGAAGGCCCTGATCGGCCAGAACAGCGTGATCGACGATGTGCTGACCGCGCTGATCGCCGGCGGCCACGTGCTGCTCGAAGGCGTTCCGGGGCTGGGCAAGACCTTGCTGGTGCGGGCGCTGGCACGTTGTTTCGGCGGCGAGTTCGCGCGCATCCAGTTCACCCCGGACCTGATGCCCAGCGACGTCACCGGCCACGCGGTGTACGACCTGCACACCGAGCAGTTCAAGCTGCGCAAAGGGCCGCTGTTCACCAACCTGCTGCTGGCCGACGAGATCAACCGCGCCCCGGCAAAAACCCAGGCGGCGTTGCTCGAAGCGATGCAGGAGCGCCAGGTCACCCTCGAAGGCCGGGCGCTGCCGATCGCCCAGCCGTTCATGGTGCTCGCCACGCAAAATCCGATCGAACAGGAAGGCACTTATCCATTGCCGGAAGCCGAGCTCGACCGCTTCATGCTCAAGGTGCGTATGGATTACCCGGAGGCCGAGCAAGAGCTAAACATGGTGCGCCAGGTCAGCCGCTCGACCCGCGCCGACATGCTCGACGTGCAGCCGCTGCGCACCGTGTTGCAGGCCAAGGACGTGCAGGCCCTGCAACGCATCGCCAGCGACTTGCCGATCGACGATCAAGTGCTGGATTACGCGGTACGGTTGGCACGCAGCACCCGCTCCTGGCCCGGCCTGACCCTCGGTGCCGGGCCGCGTGCCTCGATTGCGCTGGTGCGTTGCGCCCGCGCCCGGACGTTGCTGCGCGGCGGCGAGTTCGTGATTCCCGATGACATCAAGGGCTGCGCGCTCGCAGTGCTGCGCCATCGCGTGCGGGTGGCGCCGGAACTGGACATCGAAGGTCTGCCGGTCGATCAGGTGCTGCAGCAACTGCTCGACCAAGTGCCGGCGCCGCGCCTGTGAAACCGTCACGCCTGCTGCTGATCTGGCTCGCTGTTCTGCTGGCGGGCGGCACGCTGCTGGGCACCGTGCAGGCGCTCGACATCCCGACCCCCGCCAGCCTATCGGCGATCAACTGGGGCTTGCTCCTGGCTCTGCTGGTGCTGGCGATCATCGATGCGTTACGCCTCAGGCGCTTGCCCTCGCCGCGGATCAAACGCCAGATGCCCGGCAATCTGGCACTGGGTCGCTGGAGTGAAGTACGGCTGCAGGTCAGTCACGATTTCACTGAGCCGGTCGCTGTGATGATGTTCGACCACGTGCCACAGGGTTTGAGTTTTGAAAACCTGCCGCTCCCGGTCGAGCTGCAACCCGGACAATCCAGCGAGGTCGGCTACCGCTTGCGTCCGCTCAAGCGCGGTCACTTCACCTTCGGGCACTGCGAAATCAATCTGCCCAGCCCCTTCGGCTTGTGGACAGGCCAACGCCTGCTGGAAGTGAGCAGTGATATCCGCGTCTACCCGGACTTTGCAAAGCTCTACGGCGGGCAATTGCTGGCGGTGGACAACTGGCTGAGCCAGCTCGGCGTACGTCAACGCCAGCGTCGTGGCCAGGGCCAGGAGTTTCATCAGCTGCGTGAATTCCGCGAAGGCGACAGCCTGCGCCAGATCGACTGGAAAGCCACCGCCCGCCAGCGCACGCCGATTGCGCGCGAGTACGAAGACGAGCGCGACCAGCAGATCATGCTCCTGCTCGACTGCGGCCGACGCATGCGCAGCCAGGATGACGAGCTGGCGCATTTCGACCATGCGCTCAACGCTTGCCTGCTGCTCAGCCACGTGGCATTGCGCCAGGGCGATGCGGTGGGGTTGTGCACGTTCGCCGTCGATCAACCGCGTTATCTGGCGCCGATCAAGGGTTCCAGTCAGCTCAAGGTCCTGCTCAATGCCGTCTACGATCTCGACAGCAGTCAGCGTCCTGCTGACTATTCAACGGCGACCCATCATCTGTTGGCCCGCCAGAAGCGCCGGGCGCTGATCATTCTGCTGACCAACCTGCGTGACGAGGACGACGAAGATCTGCTCGCCAGCGTCAAACGTCTGGGCCAGCAGCATCAAGTGCTGGTGGTCAGTCTGCGCGAGGAAACCCTCGACCGCGTGCGCAATTCCCCGGTTCAGACGCTGCCCGAAGCCCTGGCCTACTGCGGCACCGTGGACTACCTCAATGCCCGGGCCGAACTGCATGAGCGCCTGGCCGCTCACGGCGTGCAGGTACTGGATGTGCGCCCCGGCGAGTTGAGCACGGGGCTGGTGAACCGCTATCTGAGCTGGAAGCGTGCCGGCGTTATCTGATCAAACGATGAGTCCTCAGAAATCCAGCGCGAATTCGTACAGTTGACTGCTCATCCCTATTTCAATGCCCGCGTACACCCTGGTGCCCGTCTGGAACTGAATGTCGATGGTGGTTCTGCCATCCTCGCCCGTGATCGTCGACTCGAGTTGCGAGTTGTCCAGACGCCAGAACACTGTTTTGCGTGCCAATGGCACTTGGCGTCCATCGGTAATGAGCACCTGGAAAACGCCCGCGCTTAATTTTTTCATGTCGCTGATGCGCGCCGAATCCGGCCCGACCACCTCGATATCGATTGATCTCGAGTAGGGGTAATCGACAATGGAACTTGTCAGCGGGAAGACGCCTGGCTCATTCGCCAGGAAGTTACTGGCGGTGGATCCGCCATCAGGCCCTGTGACGGAAGACTTCCGGCCACCGGCAAAATCCCAGACGACGCCGAGCCCGCCCCAACCGCGCCCATCGTCAGATCTGACCACCGTGACCTGCGCTGAAAACTGTTGCCGGGGATAGACCACTGTGCGATCGGCCGAAAACCTCTGGATGATCGGGCCGTTTTCAACAGCCAGCGCCAGCAGCGCGTAGTCCCACCCGCCCTCGCCGCCCCGCACTGTCGCGGCCAAGGCCCGGATGCCGGAGGTATCAAGATTGAACCGTACGATCGCCCGGCCTGCGGCATCGGTGACTGTCGAAGGAAGGGCAACCTCCGCAAACGTCCACATGACCTCAACGCCGCTGAGCGGCTGCCCTCCAATCGCCGAGACAATCGTCGCTTGGGCGAGCACTTGCGCACCGGGATAAACCGCAGATTCCAGCATGATGAGCTCACTGATTTTCCGCGGTTCCTCGAGCGTATACGCCAAGGCAATCGACTCTGAATGCAACGCATCCCCCACCGTTGCCGTCAGCATGGAGGCACCTGGAATCTGCGGTTTGAACTGCACCCTCGCCATGCCGTAAAAGTCAGTCAGACTGGTCAACGTTCCCAGCTCTGTATTGCGCCAGGTCACCACGACTCCGGCGATGCCTTGACCGGTGATGGATGAGACGACCCGGACCTCTTCGACGAGTGTCTGTCCCCACTCCAGCCCTTGCTGAACGGTGCTGCCGGCGAGCAGTTTGAGCACTTGCTCGCCGGTGCCCAGCGACATCGCATTGGCCGGTGACAGGCTGGCCAGACGCGCGGCGCTCAGGCGCAGGGCGAACCCTCCATCCATGAGGTCGGCGCATCGCAGCGTGTAGCGAAAACCAAGTGCCGATGGCTGACGGGGGACACCCAGTGCGGGCTCGAATGTCAGCCCCAGTTGCGCAGGCCCGGTGCCGGTCAGCCCCAGCGTCAGCTCCTGCTGCAACAGCGGACTGTCCTCCTTGATCAACAACTCGAGCACGTGATTGCCCGAACGCCGCGGGAAGTAGGTGCGCGCGCCCCAGGTCTGCTCGAGATGGCCATCGAAGCGCACGCTGACACCTTGCCAGGGATCACTCGCCAGCGCCGTGACCCTGAGTTCGCGCTGCTCCTGGTAATTATCGAAACGGCTGAGCAACTGTGCCACGACCTGGTGCTGACCTGCTGAGGTGGGTGCCAGGGCAAAACCCGACCAGCCGAACGCATCGGTATCGACGACCTGGTCTGCATTGGCGGCGTGCCAGCGCACCGCGACGCCTGTCACTGGCTCGCCGGTAAACGCTGACACCACTTGCACCCATTGCCAGGCGGCATCCTGATTGATCACCGGATCGACCGGGGTTTCGCGCCAGCCTTCAATCCTCACTTTATTGTGATCCAGCTGCATTGCATTCACTGGTGTTGCCCGGGCCAATCCAGGCAGGTGCAGCTGCAGTGAAAATTGCCCCGCAGCGGCACTGGCGGCGAAATCCAGCGCCCACCCGGTGCCGCCATCGGCGAGGGTCTGCGCCAGCTCAAGCGCCGGCTCGACAACGGCATTCAGGTCTGCGGGTGGCGTGCCCTGCCACTCCAGAAAGGCCTCAAGTCCCACCAACGGACTCAACGGGTTGGGCAGGAACCTGAGAGTGTGCCGCGCGCCAAGACACGGATAGAACATCGACTCGCCCGGCGTGCCGGGTACCTGATCGAGCATCACCGACAGTTCTTGCGCCAGATCAGTGGCAATCAGGCGTCCGAACAATTCCCGTGGTACCGAAATGTAATTCACCGACAACTGCAACGCGAACAGGCTGCTGAGACTGCTGCCCTGCTGTGAACTGAACGTCCACTCAAGGCCTGCGTCGGTCAGGATTCTGGGAACGCCGAGGTCGCTGACCGACAGCCCGATGTGCGGATCCTCGCCCCGCCAGTCCAGGGTGATGGAATGCATGATGAGCGGACTGCCGGGGTTCGGCACAAGTTTCAAGGTGTGCGCTGTGCCCTTCCAGCACAGCAGCCCCAACTCGACCAAATCCACCTCGACGTCGTCGAACAGAATCCGCACCTCGCGCTTCCACGGATTGCTCGCCAGTGCCCTCACTGCGAACGCTCGCTGCGTCACGACAGCCTCGGCATGCGCACGCACACGGGCGGTCACCACGTGCTCACCGGCTCGGCTCGGCTGATAGAGCACGCTGGCCCAGCCGCCACTGCCACTCACCGTCGAGATCGTGCCCTCGGGCGTGTCCCAGTCCACCAGCGCATGGTTGACCGGATCACCATCGCCGCTGGTGAGCACATGCACCACCTGCACCCGCAGCAGGACGCTTTCGTCCTCATCCACCACCGGAAATTTATTCGCCTCCTGCACGGCGCCGATGCGCACCACATTGCGCGCCAGCGACATCGGCTTCCAGTCCGAGGGCAACAGCAGTTTCGAACAGCGCAGTTGCAACTCGAAGCGACCATCGAGCCGATCGTCGCAGGTCAGGACCCAGTTCAAGTCCGTTGCGCCGACCGCCACCGGTTGTTCCAGCTGCGGCTGCACCTGCACGCCCAACTGTCCGGCAGAAGTACCTTGCCAATGCAGCGCCAGCGTCGTCGCGCGCAACACCGGCGGCACCCGCACTTTCAATGGATACGTCGAACCCCGGTTGGGATAACCGGTCTTCTGCGCCCAGGGCAAGGCATTGTCCTCGACCACTGCCAGCAGGTCTGCCCATGGATCGGTCGCCAGGACCTGGACCTCCAGGTTCGTGGTTTCAACCCCGGCGGCATAGTAGGGACTGGCCACCGACGCCTCGATGGCGAACGTGCCTGCGGCTTTGGGCCGATAATCGAGGTACGCCCAGCCCTCGGCATCGGTGGATGCCGTCCCGACAATCTCCTGCCCTTCGCTCGTCCAGGTCACGGTGCGCCCGGCCAGATACTGGCCGGTGTAAAACGAGGCCACCCGAACCCCGAGGCGCACCGATTGCGCGAGTTCCAGCACCGGGTAATACGCGGCCTCCAGCACATCGCTGAACACCAGGCGGTGATGCCCCAGCGAAACCTCGATCGGGTACGGTTCGGCGCTGTACTGGTTGACCAGACTGGCCGTGAACACAAAGGGCTCCTGACCTTCGAGCAGCGGGCAATACAGCGTCCACAACGATTCGAGTGGCTGCGCGACGCCCCAGTCCGGTGTTGCGCGCACGGCGCCTTGCGGATTGTCGTCGCTGGTCAGGGCGACCGGGGTGTACTGCCACGGGCTGTCGGGCGCGGGCACGCATTCGAACTGATGCTGGAAGCTGCCGTCGGCGCCCAGGCACAGATACAACGGCGCGTTCGCTGACAGGTGCTCACGATCCAGCACAAATCTGTGCGGCACCAACGGTGCCAGGTGTATCCCCAGATGAATGCGGGTGATGCAGACCTTACGGTAATACTCCTCAGGGTTTTCGTTCACCGGCGAGATCACGGTAACGCGAATCTTCTGCTGGCGCGGTAGCGGCAGATCGAGCGGAATGTTGTAACTGACTGGCACGAAGTCCAGAGGCTGTCCGCTGTCGATACGAGCCAGTCGCTCCGGGTTGCCCGGCGGCAGGGGAATTTCAGCCAGTGGCGCGCCCTCCAGCGTGGTGATGCTCAGCGTGCCCGGATTGGCGTGGCGCGTTTCACACAGGAAACTCAACACATAACGGGCGCCGACGCCTTGCTCGACAGGCAAGGTGACCTCCTGCGCAGCCGTGCCCCGATTGGCGGCGGCAAGGAACTTGATCATCGTGCCGTCGTAAAGCTCCCCCGCGATTACCACCTCCGCCGTGTTGCCGCCCTTTGTCCAGCTACTGAAACCTTCGTTGAAGTCACCGTTGAGTATCAGGCTTTGATTGGCCTCGATGTCCCGATCAACCATGTCCCGATCAACCATGATTGCCTGCTCCTTTGCCGTTACGTGGCTGACGCGAGGCCATGGTCCGGGTGACCAGATCCTTGACCGCCAGGGTGAAAGTCGGCTCGCCGGCTTTCGCCGTATAACGCACGCGCACGATGATGTCGGTGACCGAGTTGAGCATCGACGCCTGCGGCTGGTTTTTCGGCCACGGAAAGTTCAACTGCCAGCGCGACACCGCTCCGGTGTTCTCGAAGGGGTTGAGCAGACCTTCGTCCGGTCTGATCGCTGTCATGCCATTGTCGGCCAGGCCCACCGACAGGCCGATCTGCTGGCCGCTGCGCAGATTGAACTGCACATCGGCCGGAGCGACTTTGCCTGTGGGCTGATGCAGATACGCCACCGACGCTGCCGAAGCCTTGGTTGCGGTCATGCTGCCGATCTGCAACAAGGTGGCCTGGATATCCTCATACGGCCCGACCAGCACCGCCATATCGACTTCGAGCAGATTGAGCAGCCGGCAGTATTCCCCCGGATGGTCGCGGTCGAACAGCAACTGCGTCAGCTGGAACTCCAGCGTGCCCTTGTCGATCAAGTCGGCCAGCGCCTGAGCCCAGTCAGCAAACCCGGCCTGCGGATCGCTGGCATCATCGAACAGGCGACGCAGCGACACCGTCTTGACCCGTTCCAGACGCCGCTCATGGCTTTGCAGGTACTGGCGATCCATGCGCAACAGGTACTCGCGCAGATGCTCGCCGGCCGTCAGCCCATGGCGATTATCCTGCCAGACGCGTGGCAACGGATCGCCGACCTCATATTCACCGGTTTCGGCGCTCAGCGCCGCGCGAGCACTCAGGCACAGGCTGACCACCGCATCGTAGGCCTGATAGTGCAACGCCTTGAGCTGGCCCAGCAGCCAGCCGAACAGCTCGGCGTTGCTGGCGCGTTTTTTCAGGAAGTTGTACAGAGACTGGGCTTGGCTGTTGCGGCGCAGGGTCTGTTCGAGACTGGCCCTGGCGGCGCCCAGCGCGAACGTCTGCGCGTTGAGCTGTTCATCGATGGCTCGCACTTCCGCTCGTGCCTGATCGCGCTGCAGTTCCCATTCCCGGCGTCGCAGGCGATAGCTCTCGATCAGTGCCTGTTTTTCGGCGTCTATCTGCATGGCCGTGGCGTTGATCTGCAGGCCGAAGACCAGCGCATTGGCGATCGCGTCGAAGCGCATGCCGCCGGAGGCGACGCCGAATATGCACGGCCCGACGGCCAGCGCCGCACCACCACTATTGATCGCCATCGTGCCGAAATTCAGCCATTTGGCCGATTGCAGTTTTTCCATGACCTCATATTCGGTGTCGGTAATGTGCTCATCGAACCAGGCCTGGAACCGGTCGGCGCGCTCCTGCGCCATGCTGCGACTCTGGCTCAGCGCCGTCACCTGAGCCTGCTGCTGCTCGAGCGACTGCTCCTGAACCGTGCGGGCGTACGCCTCCAGTTCGCCCAGATATTCCTGCTGAATCTCTTCCAGTTCGGCGCGGTCGCGTTGTTCGATCAGGCGCAAGACCTGATTGCCGTATTCCTGCAAGGTCTGCACCGCGCGCAACGCCGCTTCATAGGTGACGCGCCAGCGAAACGCGCCGACCACCAGACGGCCGCCCATCGGGCGTGGCGCACCGCCGCCGCTGGCCAGGTCACGGAGCAATTGCTCGGGATCGGTCGGCGGACTGAACAGCGGCACATCCAGCGGTTTGCCGTCCAGGGTCAGGTTGTTACGCAAGTTGTTCAGGCGCTGGACAGGCAAGTCGAACAGCTCCAGCAACTGCTCGTTGATCGGACACTTGAACGGTTCGTTCGCCAGCAGCCCCATCAGCGGCGGGGCATCGGCGGCCGGTGGCACATCGGCCAGAGAAAACACCAACTCCTGCTGGAACTTTTCCAGTGCCGGACGCGTTGCGCTCTTTGCCAGCAACGCTTCCACGCTTTGCGTCTCCCAACGGGTGACGACCGTTGCAGACGGTGCCTTGCCCATGAGGAATTCGGCCTGCACGTAACACAGCTTGGCTGCCACCAGCGCATCACGGGTGAGTTGACGGTAATACCAGTCACCCCAGGCGACGAGGTTTTTCACGTACTCGCTGAACACCAGAATCTGATAGTGCCGCGGGCTGGCGTAGGCGATGGCATCCGGATCGGTCAACCTCACGGCCTCGCAGCCGGCATTCCCCGCCGCGACCAACGGGCGGCAGCGCCAGTAGTCGGGTCTCTGCGGCTCGCTCGTGTTTGCCCTTGCCTGGGGATCGAACAGGTGATGCAGCCAGTTCTGTGCTTCGAGAAAACGATCCTCGGCCCGCAAGCGCGTCGCCACCAGATGCGGCAGATGGAAGAACAGCTCCCAGAAGAACAGACCGTTGGCGCCGTCGAATGCCCCGTTGGGCTCGCTGATCGTACCGTCGGCCGGTGGCGGCTCCACGAGAAACTGGCTGTCCCACTCGAGCACGGCATCCACGGATATCTGGCTGCGCTCGACCAGTGCCGGGCCGAACAGGGAATTCAGACGCGCGAGTTGCAGCATGCCTTCTTGTCTGAAGGCGATGAACTGCGCCGCATCCAGCGAATTTTTTACCAGTGTCGGCGCGGTGAAACGGCGCAGGTTGGTGAAGTCCACGGTGAATTTCTTGGTGCCTTCGTCAGCGTTACTCAGGGTGAAAGCGAATGACGAGGCAAAGCCTCCGGTCAAACGCTTTAGCGTCATCCAGTCAGTGGCCCAGCCGCCAGAGGTGGACTTTAAGACTTTAACCTCGTCGGGATCCCCACTCGCGCCATTGTGGAACGTCAGCTTGAACTCTACGTCGCTGCCAGCGGCTCGCGTCTTCTCTCGGCACAGGCCCCTGATCCACAGAAAATCCTGGTTTCCCACCTCGTTGAACACCACCTGCAAGGCGTAGTAAGCCGTCAGTGCTTTGTCGTCCTGGCTCTGTACCGTCACCGTCGGCTGACTCTTCGAGGTCAGCGGATGCTGCACGATCAACTGATCGGTGAAACGGTGTTCCGCCAGGTGATCGAGCCAGCTGCCGTCGTCCTCGGGCAGCGGGCGAAACAGCACATCGCGTGTCGCATGGACCTTGAGCGCCCCGGTGCCGTTGATCAACAACACCCCCAGACGCCCCTTGGGGTGCTGCGCATCCGCCAGCGTGGTCGCAATCAGTCGTGTGTCCTCGCCGAGGTCATTGGCCGCCGTGATGCTCTTCAGACTCAGAGGCGCCGACCATTCGCCGCTCTGATTCATGAACGCCAGATTGATATCCAGCTTGTACGGCACGTCCTGCGCCTCTTCCCGCTCACGCCACTGCGCCCACACCACGCACAGCCGCCCGCCCCAGAACACCGGCCGCAGATCCAGCACCTTGCCGGCCACCGGAATGTCCACTGGTTGCCATTCACCCCAGGCGGCCGGATTGATCGCGGTGCCGCCGGCCGTCAGTTCGATGTCAGCCTTGCGCCAGAAATACTGGAACGGCTGCACCCGCTGACGGCCAATAAAATAGTAGGTCGCGCGCGCGGCCGAGTCGGTGTCCAGACACGCACTGATCACGTCGAGGTTGCAGGTCTGCTCGAACGTCTTGAGATAATTCTGCAGGGCACGTTGCACCGAGTCGCCGTTGAGGCGCGTCTGGTTCAGGTCGTTCTCGAGGGTTTTGAACAGCCCGCTCTTGCGTTGCCGGACAAACGGATTGATGTAGTTTTCCGGGTACACCGCAATCATCGACAACGCCGCCCAGTCGGGGAAATTGCTGTACAGCTCCCAGAGTTTCAGATGCTCCTTTTCGAAGTCGACCTCGGCGTAGCCTGGCTCGAGCTTGCGGTAGGCGGCATGGATGAATTGCTGGGCGCAACTGGTCGCCTCGGCCACCCATGAGCTTTGCACCGGATAGTTGTCGAGTGGGTCCAGGCGCAACAACTCGAACAGGTCTTGCGGCGTTTTCACGAAGGCGTATTTGCTCTTGGCGACGTGACCGATGCAGTACTCCACCAACGCGGTACGACGTTTTTCCAGCAGTTCAGCCAGGTTGCGCTGAGTCATGGTCGGTTTCTCCTGAGGACGGGCATCCACGCGCCCTCAACGAACGGCTTCATCGGGTGGTTGGCGCAAGGAACATGATGGCGTCGAACTCGACCATCCTGTTGCTGGCATCGCTCAGGGCTGTAATCTTGAATTCTCCGCCGGTCGGGCTGGAGACAAAGACCCGCGTAACGCCCTGCGCATCGGTCTGACTCTGCACTGGCCGGAACACCAGAACCGCTGAAGGATCCTGGCTCTCGGCGTTCCAGCGCACCGGGCGATGGCGGCCGGGGTTTTGGTAGTTGTCCCGCAGGCTCGCATACAGCTCGACCTCCAGCCCTGCCGGCACCGGGTCCACGGGCACCTGAGCCATCATCGAAGGCGGGAAATCCAGGGTCGCGCTATCGTCGAGAACCTGCAGCGGCGGCGCCTGTTGGGCGTCGATCAGATCCAGCCAGAACAACGGCACCTCTCGCCCCATGACCTTGCCCGGCACGTAATCGACCTTCAGCACGCCGCCGACATTGGTAGCGGAAGTCGCAACCGTGCCCAAAGTGGTCTGCCAATACACGTTGACCCCGCTCAACGCCTTGTCGGCAGCATCCTTGAGCGTCACGGTCAGGACGATTTTGTCTGCCGGCTTGTTGGCCACCACCTCGGTCTTGTCGACGGTGCAGGTCATGCTGACGATGGGTTCAGGCACTTCGTCAGCGAAAGACACCAGCGGGGTGCGCGTCTCCGAAATGCTCAACAAGGCGCGCTCGGCGGCAATTGCATAAGCACTCTTGTCGACCGTTTCCGGCAGGGTTCCCAGCAGGAAAATCGTCAGGGCGTCCATGCCGCTGTGTTCGGCCAGGACGCGAATACGCATCAGCAAGTCGAGTTGGCTGAGGCTCTTCAGGATCGCGTCGTCCGCCCCCACGCGGCTGACGCACTCACGCACTTCCTGCACGCTCCAGTCAAAGAACGCCGCGAGGCGCTGCACGGCCGCCTGCTGGGCCAGTCGCAGCGCATCTACGCTGATGGAGCCGGGCAAGGCATGGACCTGGCGCAGATAGTCGAGGAGTTTGTCCGCCGGCTGCTGACTCATCTCGAACGCCCGGGTCAGCACGCTCAGGTAATACAGAGTGCGCATCGACAGCAGGTGGCGGTCGTCCTGATCGATCCAGGCCTTGTGCCCGTATTGCAAAAAGTCTTCGAGCAGGCGCGCGCTCAGGTCCAGCTTGCTCACCACCGCACTGCGCCGTCGCAGATCGGCCAACAGACTCAGCAACGGATCCGGCTGCTCCGAGGCACGTGCCTCCAGTGCTTCGCGCTCGGCGCGTTCGAGCACCTGCGACAACAACTGATACACCGAGGACTGCGCCCAGCTCAGCACCCGCAGTGCCCGCTCGGCATCAAGTCCGGTGTACACCGTCAGGCATTCCCGGGCGACCGAGACTTGTGCTTCCCGCGCCTGCAACAACACGTTCAGCATGCGCTCGCCAATACTCGCAAGCGTGTCGGCGTCGACCTCACCGAGCCCGTCCTTGATGGCCTGATCGAGTTTTTCCCGGGCAAAATTCAGGTAGTCCGCTTCGGGCAACGACGAATTGACGATCAGTCCGGAAGCGTCGACCAGGTCACCGAGAAAATGCAGCCAGTCCAGGCCTGGCTGCAAGGGCACCCCCGCCGCCTGCAACCCGGCATTGCTGAACAGTGCCGAAGGCAGCAGATTGCGCAGCTGCTCGAACAGGCTCCGCTCCGCCTCGGAGGCAACCGCCAATGCCTGAAGCGGCGATACCTGTTGCAATACCCATTGCACCGGCAGGTCGCGCTCCCTGCACCAGGACACGCAAGAGTGCAGCGCATAAATCAGGTTGAGCGCGTCCGGGACACTGTCGTTGTCACTGCGCTCGATGATGCGCGGTTTGCCTGCCAGCCCATTGAGCCAGTTCTCGCCGCCCAGCAGGGTCAGCATCAGCCCCCCATCGACCGGCGTAATACCGAGCAGCCGTGGCAATTTCACCAGGCGGTAGAAACTCGAAATCACCTCCGGGGTACGTGTGAGCTGGTCACCCAGCTCATGTGCCCGGGCAATGACCACCGCCAGATAAGCGTAGGTCTGCAGGTCGATGTTCAAGCCACTGCACAACTGGCTGACGGTCAGGTCGGTCACGCCTTGCCCAGGCAGCACGCTAAACAATCCCTTGTCCAGCAACAACGGCTGACGGTAGCTGCCCTGACTGTTGAAAGTACGGTCGAACAGCGAGAGCACCGGGCCACGGCCATAGAGCGACAGGTCATCGATAAACGCCGCAAAGTCCTCGGCCGGGCAGTCATAACGCTCGCGCAGTGACTGGAACAGGCCCACGGCATGCACCGTGTGGGTGGAAATCCACCAGGGGACTTGTGGCGGCTTACCGCGCTTTTCTGCGTTGATCGCCGCCACCAGCAGGGCATCGACCTGTTCGGGCGGCAAGCCCAGCCATTGATCCAGACGCAGTTTGCGGTTCATGCGTTCGTAGCGATTGATGCGGACCGGGTCCTCGGTCAGACGATGCGCAAACGTTGCGTCGTTGTAGTTGATGCTCAGCGCTGGAGATTCGGCAGCATTGAGATACACCGAACCGCTCAGCTGGCTCTCGTCACCCGCCAGTGGCGCGCTTGCGGCGTAGGTGACATGGGCCGAGCGTGTCGGGGCGAACTCGCGAATCGACAGCAAGGCCTCGAGGTCTTGCGCGCTCAGGCGGGTGCGTTCACCGAAAAACGGTACTTGATTGAGGTTCTGCCAATCCAAATTCCCCGCGCCAAAATTGTGCAGGTAATACGCCTCTCTCTCCTTCTCCACGTCCAGGGTGGGGGCTTGCGTCAGTAACTCACGCTGGTACGGTCCCAGCCGCGAGGCATGGCTCAGGGCCCGCCCGGCATCGTTGTCCCAGGCCTCGGGCTGGAGAAAATACGGATAGGCCAGATCCACCATGTGCGCAAAGTTGCCCACCGACATCCCCTGCTGACGGGCGGCGAAATCCAGCGTGACCCAATGCTGGTAATAAGGCAGGCCGTTGGGGTAGCGGGCGGTGATCAGTGCGTCTTCGAGATCCGTGTCCTTGTCCTTGTTTGCCTCGATGAACGTTTCCAGCACCGGCACGATGATGTCCAGCGCCGAGATCGACTGATGCACCGCACTGAAGTCGACCTGCAGACGCTTCAGGTCCTGGCGACGATCATGCAAATCCAGCTTGCCCTCTTTAGCCTCGGCAAAGATCCAGTCCCGGATCCAGCGCAGCAACTCGATCAGATAGGCCACCGGCGATGCGATCGATTCCAGTGCCTGCGGCGGGCACAAATCGCCGAATCCGGGGCTGAACAGTTGCTCGAAACTCGGCCCGTTCACCATCGACAACAGCCCACTGTCAGGACGCGTGAGCTGGGTGGCCGAACCGCGCAACGTGTGTTCAATGAACTGGCGCCGCACGAACACCGCCAGGGCGTTGGCTCTGCGCAGAAACGCCTGGGCGTCCTCGGGCTGCAGCTGATAGTCCCGGACCAGCCCGCGCACGCCGCGCTCCACCAGCGGAAAAATCGAACCACCGCTCTCAAGGTAAGTGGAAAGATCGGCGTAGGTCTTGCGTTGTTCGGCATCGAACACCTGCGACAGCAATTGTTCGACAGGGCGAATCACAGGCTCATTCATGGCCGGCTCCCGGTGGGGTTGCGATCTTGTCAAAACGTCCGCTCTCGACCCAGTCGGACAGGGTCGAGCCATCCGCGCCGTCGGTGACGGTCTGCTGGAAGCGGCACCAGTGGCCACCGGCGCGCAGGCCTTGTCCACCCTGGCTGCGCCAGCCTTGCGCGGTGACGGCGATGTTGGCGCTGAGAATCTGTCCGGGGTCGTACCAACTCACCACCTGACCCACTCCCGCGCGGCCGGTGCCGGCCAATTCGAACTGTCCTGCAACCCAGGCGCCTGCCGCCGGCTCATCAATCCCGGGCAGATAAGTGCCAAGCAATACCGGGTGCGCAGCGGAAGCGTCCGACTCGTAGCCGTCGCGCGAAGAGACCGCTTGCAGGTTGTACCGTCCAGCCGCCTGACTCAGCACAAGCGTCAGCGTCCAGGTGCGATCCTCAAGCACTGGGGCGCTGCCCAGTACCGAGCCTTTGCTGTTCGTCAGTGACGCCGTCACTGTGTCCTCCGGATCGCCGAACCCGGACACCACCACGCTGCGACCGACAAACGTGTCCCGACCCGGGCTTTCGATAAACGGTGCGGCCGGCACCACGCGGTAGGTGAGCGAAGGGCTGTCCTTCGACTCCCTGTTATCAAGGAATTGCTTGGCCTTGAGGGTGTAGGTGCCGACCGGCAGCACCACCTCGGCCTGCCATTGGCCCTCGGCACTGACCGGTATTTTATCGAGCAGCGGTTCCGGCACCCCTTCACGCCAGACCGACACCTGGCCATAGGGATCGCCGGTTCCCGAGAGCATGGCGGTGCGCGGCAGGGCCTGACCCGGTGCCGGCACCTCGATGACGGGCGGCAGCAGCACCACGTCGAAAGTGCGCACATCGCTGCGCGCTGAAGGCCGGTCGCCGATGGTTTGCGTGGCATCGATCTGGTAGGTGCGAAATTCCAGCCCGCTCAGTTCAACGAACCATGCACCCTGACTGGTCAGTTGTTTCGGCGCGCCCAATGCCCAACCGAACTGGGCATCACGCAATTGCAAGGTGGCGCCATTGAACCCCTGTTCGCCACGCACGAGCAGGGTGCGACCGGCCTCGGTGTTTTCCGCAGGTTCGGTGATGAGCAGTTTTTCCGGACTGACCCGGAAGGTTTGCGAGGCCGCCGGCGAAGCATTGCCGGCGACGGTCTGGATCACCGTGACGGTATGCTCCTTGTCCGGCGCAAACCCGGCCGGGCGTTTGAAGGTCCAGTTGCCACTGGCACCATCGGGGTCATGCACGGTGGTGTCATCGCTGTAGGTCAGCCTCAGTACTGCGCCGGGCCAGCATCTGCCGGAGATTTTCGGCGACAGCCCGTCGTCCTCGATGACGCTGATCTGCGGCGCCAGTAACGGCACGCTGATGCTCATCTCCACCGGGTCGGATTCCAAGCTGCCGTTCTTCTGAACCACGAGCACGACCTTGGTCGTGTTCGGCTCCCAGGGGCTTGCAGGCCGCGTCGTCCAGTTCTGCGATGTTACCGTTGCCGGCGGCGCCAGTTGCGCACCGGTCACCTTGTCCGTCACCACCACCGTCGCCCCGTTGATGCCCTTGCCGGTGAGGATCGGGATGTAGTCGACAACGCTGAAACGCAGGTCGAACGGTGCCGGGTAACGATCGATCTTGACCGTGTATTCCACCGGCTCCGACTCGGCGTTACCCAGTGTCTGCACAAACAGCACCGTGCGCGTCGAACCTGGCGTCCAGGGCGCATTGGCCGTGGTCGACCAGCCCTGAGCGGTGACCAACGCTGCCGGAGCCTGCGCCGTGCCGTCAGCTTTATCCTTCACCAGGACCGATGCCCCCGCTATGCCCTTTCCGTAGAAGGTCGGTCTGTATTCGTTCACGGTATGGGTAATGTCAGTGGGCGGCAGCAGCTTCGACGAAGCGGTGAACCGATACGCCTGCGACAGGATATAGCCTCCAACGTTGTCCCAGACTTTTTGCACAGCCGTCAGCTCGTAGGTACCGATGGGCCAGTTCTGTGAAGTGGTTTTCCAGGTGCCTGCGGTCACGACCACGTCAGGTGGCGCTGTTGCACCTTGCGGGCCGCTCACGATCGCGATCTCGACCGTGGCGCCGGTGAAACCGGTACCTGAGAACTCGACGGTGGTGAGGGATGGGTAGGTGACGCTGACAGCCGTCAGTGCTGGAGGGCGGACTTTGAATGAATGGGGCAAACTGAACTCGGAGGCAACGCCGGACACCGTTTGCCGCGCGACAATGGTGAACGCTCCGGGCGGCATGTCCTGAATGAACGTTGTGACGTTCCAGACCCCATTGGCACCTGCCGTGCCCTGGCCAATCCTGAATGAATGCTCGGCATCCTTGACGACTTCGACCATCGCGCCTGAAACAGCCCTGCCCCCTGCTATCGGGCCTCTCGGATCGGTCACCGCACCTTCGGCCGGCGTCGTGATTGTCGGCCGCAGCAGCAACGTGAAGGATTGCACGGCGGTCCAGTCATTCATGTCACGGTGGCCAGCGGTCATTTCGACGCGTCCGCCGACAGGATAGTTGGCCTCGTTGAATCGGCCTTCCCATGAACCGTCAGGTTGGACGACTGCCGTGGCGTGTAAAACGGCGCCCCCGGGTGTCATCACATCGATGACTTTGCCCCGAGTACCGCGCCCTTTGATCAGTAAGCCGTTGGCCAGGTTGAGCACTGCACCGTTTGCCGGGGACTCGATGCGGGGAGCCACGTACGGTGGGGCCACCCGGATGGTGACGGCATTGGAGTTCCCCGAAGACTCTCCGCGAATGACCTGCTCGGCGTGGAAAGACAGGATATTGTCCGGCAGGCTGGTGGTGCCCCCCCAGGTTCCATCCTGCTCCACGTTCAGCTCGCGGAATATGGTTTCAGTATTGTCGTACAGGTACTTCAGACGAATTCTGCCGCCAAAGAAGCCGTTTTTTCCGGCCACAGAGAACGGCATCGTCACTTCTGCGTTATTGGCGGGTACCTCGATGATCGGTTTCTGCGCCGGGTAAATATCCAGCCCCCAGCCTTCAGTCGGGCCCACGTCATTATTCTGCCCGTCATAGTTGACCCGGATTGCCAGCGTCACGCCAAAATCAGGAGGCCCGAGCGGGGAGTCGACATATTCCACATAGTTGTGCCATTCAAAGTCTTGTCGCATGCTGTCAGGGGAATTCTTGCGCACCCATGTGCCGGCCTGCAGGCCAAGATCTATGTTTGCCCTATATACGGCGGGACCTCGCGTGGTCATCCTGTAACGCAAGGTCCTCACATAGATCCGGTTGTTCTCGAACTTGTACTGGCAAACCATCTGAGTTTGCAGTATCGGCACCCGCGGGTGGGTCTGGTAAAGCGTTGTTTCGACCGCTTGCGCCCAGAACACTTCGGAAAACTGCTCACCGTCGCCCTGCTCCCGGAGCGATCCGTCTTCCATTTTCGTGACCTGAGCAGCACTGATCTGAACTTTTTCGGCATCCAGCCAGGTACTGCCTTTTTCGTCGTCAAGCGTGTCGTTCATGTCAGCAGTGCTCCGGGCAATCAGTCGCTCACGTTGTGGGATCAACATACGTGCGCTGATTGCGCGTCACCACTGTCAGAACTGACAGTTGAAAAGATCAAATACGTCTAAAAAAACGTTGGTTGCTCACCAAAACAGCTAACGTTTGCCACGCCCTACTTCGACACGCGCAGCAAACTACAACGCCTTGCGCCTTTGCCTACAGATCCGCCAGAATCCGCCGGCTTGTGCGCTTTGCTGATGCCCCGTAACGTGGTCCGTGCCGCTGCCAATCAGTGGTCGGGTTTAGTCGTCCGGGGGATTCACCAATGTGTATAAGCGTCATCAAGTCGGGTATTCCCTATCCCCGCACTCGATGGTGGCTGTTCGCAGGGCGCCTTCGGGTGCGCCGGTTTTTGGTGATGGTTCCCCCCGGTCGACTAACCTGCGTTCAGCCGCCACCCTCTCGTTTAGTCGCGAGATCGTGCTGGCATCATTCAAGGGAAATCACCATGTTCAAAGCAACTCCGAATCCACCCGAAACCGATACGGTTTCCCCCTATCAATCCCCCGATTCAAAAAAGCTCCACGAAGCCGCCGAGCGTGCCCTCGATCACTACCTCAAACCTGAACCGCCCTCGCGCAATTCCGTGGATCGTGGCATGCAGATGTTCCAGGTCGCGCCCGACATCAATCCCGAAGCCATCGCCATCCAGACCTACGAAACCTTTTCGTCGGTGAGCATTCTGCTGCTGGATCTGGCGGACAGCCTGGAAGACAAACCACGGCATCTGGCAATGGCGATTTATCAGTTGAGCGAGATGGGGTTGTTGCTGGCGGAAAAGACGCTGGACAGTGAGCGGGCGATTGCTCTGGGTTAGCCCATAGATCGACGTTGTCTGTGCTGACGCCTTCGCGGGCAAGCCCGCTCCCACAGGGATTGGCGGTGTGTACACCTCCTGTGATCAACACCGGACACTGTGGGAGCGGGCTTGCCCGCGAAGGCAATAGAGAGAGCGCCGCAGACGTCAGGCAGACGCCGGCAGAGGCTGAAAACTGAAGTACTGCTTCAATGCCCGCACCAGCTGCGCATATTCCGGGGGCGGGCGCTGCAGGCTGAACCCGGCGTCGTAATGCAGGGGGGTCGCGTCTTCGTGGCACCACAGGCAGCACGCATTGAGGTCGATCACCTGTTGGCAACCATCGCTGGCGGGGATTTTCAGACGCAGATGGAATTCGGCACCGATCATCATCGGCAACTGGCTGATGAGCATCAGCCCGTCTTCAGACACGTTGCCCAGAAAGCCGATGGGTTTGTCGGTGACGCTGTTGAACACTCTGAGGAAGTACGGCAACTGATGCCGTTCGATTCGGCGGTCGGTAAACATGCGCAGTTCGCCATGCAAGGCTCCATCACAGAGCCGCATCTTTGCTTCGGAACGCGCCTGTATGGCAGCCGCGCTCTCCCCGCTTCCGGTGGGATGGTCGCCAATACGCCATCGCCTCAACAACGACCAGTCGCAGGTGTTGCCCCGGTTCAAAGTCAGGCTCCGAACCGGATCACTGGACTATAGCTCAGCTTGTACAACAGGCCAGATTTTGTATGACAACCACCATCAGAAACGCTGTGCCGGTACCACCGCTGCCGAACTGCGGGTCGGATAATGGCCCAGGCTCTGCAGGGTTTCCAGGCGCGCACGGGCGCGGAAGGCGTATTCGCTGGTAGGGTACGAGGCGATGATGAACTGGTAGGTCTGCGCCGCGTCGATGTACATTTTTTGCCGTTCCAGGCATTGGCCGCGCATCATCGACACTTCCGGCCACACATAAGGACGCGCCCGGCTGTCGCGTTCGACCTTGGACAGTTCGAGCATCACCTGCTCGCAATTGCCCCGGTCATAGGCGCTGTAGGCGTTGTTCAGATGGTGGTTCATCGCCCAACGGGTACATCCCGTGGCGGCAAGGGCGCTGAGGGCAAGGGCGGCAATGGGCAACAATCGCATGGGGGTTCTCCTGTCTTGAGTTCTGTATCGACCCTTGGTCGGAAATCTTCAGGCGCGTTTGTCCCAAAGTTGCCACGTTCAATAAAGAAAACGATAAGTAGTGCATTCGAACAATGACTACACCCTCGGAGCATAGTAGCCTTCGCTGGCGCTTGAACTCAGGAGTCTTTGCATGTCCGTCCGTCGTACCAAAATCGTCGCTACCCTTGGCCCGGCCAGTAACTCGCCGGAAGTTCTCGAACAGCTGATTCTGGCTGGTCTGGACGTCGCCCGTCTGAACTTCTCCCACGGCACCCCGGACGAGCACAAGGCTCGCGCCAAGCTGGTGCGTGACCTGGCCGCCAAGCACGGCCGCTTCGTGGCGCTGCTGGGTGACCTGCAAGGCCCGAAAATTCGTATCGCCAAATTCGCCAACAAGCGTATCGAGCTGAAGATCGGTGACAAGTTCACCTTCTCCACCAGCCATCCGCTGACCGAAGGCAACCAGCAAGTCGTGGGTATCGACTACCCGGATCTGGTCAAGGACTGCGGCGTCGGTGACGAGCTGCTGCTGGACGATGGCCGCGTGGTCATGCGCGTCGACACCGCGACCCCAACCGAACTGCACTGCACCGTGATCATCGGTGGCCCGCTGTCCGACCACAAAGGCATCAACCGTCGCGGCGGTGGCCTGACGGCGCCGGCCCTGACTGAAAAAGACAAGGCCGACATCAAGCTCGCCGCCGAAATGGAAGTGGACTACCTCGCCGTGTCCTTCCCGCGCGATGCTGCCGACATGGAATACGCACGTAAACTGCGCGACGAAGCCGGCGGTACTGCCTGGCTGGTAGCGAAGATCGAACGCGCCGAAGCCGTTGCCGATGACGAAACCCTCGACGGCCTGATCAAGGCTTCCGACGCTGTGATGGTTGCGCGTGGCGACCTGGGCGTGGAAATCGGTGACGCCGAGCTGATCGGTATCCAGAAAAAGATCATCCTGCACGCACGCCGCCATAACAAAGCG
>Ga0153931_100111_pt1 | contig 32917 bp, 38 predicted proteins | sample TSNJ015MetaG_FD_104730 | JGI IMG/M metagenome (GOLD analysis project Ga0153931, IMG submission 104730) | Attine ant fungus gardens microbial communities from New Jersey, USA - TSNJ015 MetaG | ecosystem: Host-associated > Fungi > Mycelium > Unclassified | place: USA: New Jersey, Wharton State... | reverse complement strand
TCTTCAACAACTTCAACCACTTGCGCTTCCGATCTCTCGTTAGCGGGAGGCGAATTCTACAGCGTTACACGCTGCTGTCAACACCTCTTTTCCTCCGCTTTCGACCGAGAAGATCGAACCGTTAAAAGAGCCAAACATCACCGCTCTTTCAACTCCCTCCAGGCTTCGATGAACTGAAGCAAGCCGCTGTCGAAAACCGCGTAACTCATTGAATCTCAAGGAGTTTTCCGTTTCGACTGCGCCGGAAGTGGGGCGAATTATAGACCTCCAGAATCTGCCGTCAACCGTTAATTTCAGTTTTCTGTCGAGTCCCTGAAAAAGCCTGCTTATATATAGACGCAGTGTCAGCGAATGCGCAGCATGTTGCCCAACAACTCCTCTTACCTAAGGATGATGCCTCGCAATGACTGACCCACTTCTTAGATCATCCTCCATGCCTGGCTCCCGAATTCGCCCTTCCCCAGCTCCCCTGCTCAATCCAGGCGAGACCGTGGTTCTGTTCGACGGCGTCTGCAAGCTGTGCAACGGCTGGGCGCGCTTTCTGATACGCCACGATAACCGGCACCGGATGCGCCTGGCGGCGGTGCAATCGCCGGAAGGTCAGGCGTTGCTGGCATGGGCCGGTCTGCCGGTGGATCAGTTCGACACCATGGCGGTGATTCGCGACCAGCATTACTGGGTGCGCTCGGAGGCATTCTTCGAAGTCGTCGCGCAATTGCCTGCCCGCTGGTGGCCGGTCAGACTTCTGCGAATTTTCCCGCGAGCACTCAGGGATTGGGCCTACGACCGCGTGGCACTGAACCGCTACCGGATCTTCGGCAAGTACGACACCTGCCTGTTGCCCAATCCCGATCACGAACGCCGCTTTCTCAAATCGCCAATGTGAATGCCCCGCTACAACATCAGTTGCAGCCACTGCCCCGGCGTCATCTTCGTCACCATCATCAAGACAATCACGAACATACCGAGAAAACCGCAAACGCCCATCCAGAACCACTGGCGATAAACGGCCCGGTACTCGTCCGCCAGACGAGTACCACACACGACCGCACTCTCAGCCATCCGCTGCAGGCGCTTCTGCAGCACCAGCACTGGCAGCCAAAGCGAGCCCACTATAAAGAAGAGGATCAGCGACATCAGCACCCAATCCGCGGTCAAGGGCAACCCGGTGAGCCTTGTCAGCCAATAACCTGTCGCAACCTGGATAAAACCGGCCGGCGTAGTGATCCAGGCATCGTAGCGCACCACCATTCGCGCCACATGCGCAATCACCTGCGGATTGGCCGTGCGACTGGCGGCGATCAGGTACAGATAGGAACCCATGCCGAAACCGAACAGGAAAATCGCGGCGATGACATGCACGTACTTCAGGCCCAGATAGAGCATGCTCAGGGCTGCCCATCAGAAAAGTGCACCGCCAGGCTCAGGTTTTGCGGATCGTTGATCGCGGCCATGTATTCGTCGACGTTGATCTCGCCAACGCAAGGACGGGCACCCGGTTCGGGCAAGTAACCTCGGGCGATCTTCACGGCCAGGGCGACTGCGGCGCAGCTCGGGATCTCCGGCCCCTTGTCATTCAGCGCGGTCAATTGCGCCGTCATCGACAACGGCTGGTCATTCAGGTCGACACCCTGCACATCTATATACATCGCACTTTTGCCATCGCCGAAACGTTCGAACCACGTCCCCCAGCGATGCAACCGGGCGGCCCACGCCATGTGGTCACGCACCAGCCCCTTCCTCATCGCCAGAGCAAACAGATAATTGGCCACGCCGCCGAGCTTCAGACCAGCCCCGGCCTTGAAGCTCAAAGTGTGCGCACCAAACCGGCTGGCGAAAATATCCATGTCCGGCACATCAACATTGGCCAACGCACGCGTACCAAGATTTTGCAGCTTGCGCAGGGTCAGATCCTCCCACCCCATCACTTCATGTACACGACCATTTCTGAGCTGGCGAATCGGTTTGCCCGCATACGCGAGCACACCCTCGATCGTCGACAACCCCGGCATCTTCGCTGACGAGGAAATACCGTGTTCGATGGAGTCGATGCGTTTGAACCGATAGCGCTGCTCATCGATGATCGCCGACGACAGCGTCGGCACCGAACTGCAGCCACTGAGGAGGGCGACACCCGCCTGCCGGGCTCGGGCATCGAGCACGCCGATGCCATTGACGAATGTCCGGCAATCCGCCAGATCGCAATAGTTGACGCCCGCCTCGATGCAACTCTCGGCCACCGCATAGGATTGCCCCTGAAACGGGCCGCCGGTGTGAATCACCCACTGAATGTTCATCGCGCGCAGAGCCGGGACGAACTCGGCACCCATGGCATCGCCGCACCAGCTCTCGCAGGTCGCGCCCAGCTCAGCGACTTTACGCGCCAGTTTCCGAGGATCGCGCCCCGAGATCGCCAGTTCGATGCCCGGCGTGTCGATCAGATGCCGACATACAATACTGCCAAAGTTTCCATACCCGCCAACCACCAACACCCTGAGTACCATCAACGCTTCCCTGAACAATTCAACTACCGACCCATAACCGGGTTCGGCGCAGCTTCCCTGATATCTCTGGGCCAGGCAAGTCTGCGCCCATGAGCCGCGATGTAGTAACGTCAGCGCATCGACAACGGAGGTTGATATGAGCAAACGAATCATCATCATCGGCGCGGGAATCGTCGGCGCGTCACTGGCGTATCACTTCGCCGCGAAAGGTGCAAAAGTGGCTGTGATCGAGGCCGGTGAGATTGCCTCCGGTGCGACGGGCCGCTCCTTCGCCTGGATCAACACTTCGCACGGTGGCCCAAACTCCGTTGCGCCGCTGCGCGCAGCGGCCATCGCAGAATACCGCCGACTCGAATCCGAACTGCCGGGGCTGAAGGTGCGCTGGACCGGTGCTCTGTCTTACGGCGATGGCTGGTTTCAAGCACCTTCTATACATAGCGCGCAGATTCTCGACCTTGAACCCAATCTCAAACATCCTCCAGAACGCGCGTTCCTTGCCGCCGAAGAAGGCGCGCTGGATGCCGTGCAGGCAACGCAGGTCTTGATCGCCGGTGCCCAAGACCATGGCGCGACGGTTCTCACACAAACTCCTGTGCTTGGCTTCCGGATTTTGAACGGTCTGGTCACCGGCGTGATCACTGCAACAAGTGAGCTCGATGCCGACATTGTCGTGCTGGCAGCGGGAACCGCGACCCCGCAGTTGGCAGAACAGCTAAGCGTCAACTTGCCCATCGAAGCCTCACCCGCAATATTCATCCGCTACAAAACCCAGCCTCAGCGAGTGAACACGATCATCTCCAGCCCTCACATGGAAATCAGGCAAGACGCCGACGATACGCTGCTGGCGGCGGAAGACTATATAGATGCGACGCCGCAAAACAGCGCGCAAGCCATCGCGCTGAGAACAGCCAAAGCCATTCAGCACGAACTGCACGGGGTGATATCCATCGAGCCGGAACTGGCGTGCGTCGGCCTCAGACCAATGCCTGTCGATGGCATTCCGCTCATTGGCTATCTGCCGAACATCAGTGGTGTATATGTTTGCGTGATGCATCCGGGCGTGACATTGGCGGCGGTCGTGGGGCGACTGGTGGCCGAGGAGATCGTCGATGGCCGCTTTGCGACTGCGTTGGTGCCCTGTCGGCCAGAACGATTCCGGTCACCGGCTTGAGTGATTCAGCCGTGATGACATGCGGCGGTGGCGACCGCGTTTTCATCTGAAGCACAGCATGCGTTCTGCCCTCTTCACGTGCCTACGCGCACTCAATCATAACGTCAGCGTCAAGCGCGGGCCCACTTCAAGCCATCCTGCGTTTAAAGATTTTTTGCCTGGTGTTTAACCGACACCCTGAGTTACGTACTGAAGGCTACAACGCCTTGCGCCGTTGCCTACGACTACGCCAGAATCCGCCGGCTTCTGCGCCTGGAGGGCTGTCGGTAACTTGGGTCGGTCACTGATTCGCAGTGATCGAATTTAGTAGCCGTGGTGTTTTTCAGATGTGAGGTAAATCATAACCTTGCCTATTTCTTCCTCTTTTGACGCTCGTATTGACATATCGATAAATCTCGATATTCTCGGCTCATGGAATTACTCGAAATATTCAAAGCCCTCTCCAACCCTACGCGCCTTGAAATCTTGAAAGGCCTGAAGGACCCCGTTAAGAACTTCCCTCCGCAGGATGAAGGAGACGTTCTCACGGTGGGGGTCTGCGTAAGTAGTATTCAGGAAGGCATCGGGCTGTCGCAGTCAACGGTGTCTGGTTATCTTGCAACGCTGCAACGAGTGGGCTTGGTCGAGGTCAAGCGCATCGGTCAATGGACTTACTACAAACGCAATGAAGCCACTATCAGTGCGCTTGCCGAGATCATAGGGACAGATCTCTAATTTTTTACCGCACAATATCGAGATATCTCGATATTCCTTTTTATCGATACAAGGATTCACAATGAAAGCATTGATGCTTAAATCATTTGGCGGTCCAGAATCGTTCGAACTCTGCGACGTGCCCAAGCCAGTGCCGGGTGCGGGACAAGTCCTGGTGCGGGTACACGCAACCTCCATCAACCCCTTGGATTATCAGGTTCGACGTGGCGACTATTCCGACCTGGTGCAACTGCCGGCCATTACCGGACACGACGTCTCGGGGGTTGTCGAAGAAGTCGGGCCTGGGGTGACATCCTTCGCTCCGGGAGACAATGTCTGGTACACCCCGCAGATATTTGAAGGGCCAGGCAGTTATGCCGAATACCACGTTGCGGCCGAAAGCATTATCGGGAAGAAGCCGCCATCGCTGAGCCATCTCGAAGCAGCAAGTCTGACCCTGGTTGGCGGTACGGTGTGGGAAGCACTGACCGGGCGTGCAGCGCTCAGAGTGGGAGAAAGCATCCTGATCCACGGCGGCGCGGGAGGCGTAGGTCATATCGCGATCCAGGTGGCTAAGGCCATTGGAGCGCGGGTCTTCACGACCGTGCGCGAAGCGAACTTCGAGTTTGCACGAGGCATGGGGGCTGATGTGGTCATCGACTATGAAAAGGAGGATTACGTCGACGTCATCAATCGGGAAACGGATGGCCGCGGAGTTGATGTGGTGTTCGACACCATCGGCGGCAATACGTTGACGCGAAGCCCCGACGTGCTCGCTCAACTCGGCCGCGTGGTCTCGATTGTGGACATTGCCCAGCCGCAGAACCTCGTTCAGGCCTGGGGCAAGAACGCGAGTTATCACTTCGTTTTCACCAGACAGAACCGGGGCAAACTTGATGAGCTGAGCGCATTGGTAGAGCGGGGTCAGCTACGGCCACACGTTGGCGCTGTCTATTCGCTCGCCGACATGGCGCTCGCCCATGCCCGGCTGGAAAGCCCCAACAACGGCATTCAAGGAAAAATCGCGATTGCAGTCGAGCCATCGCTCACTTCGTAAGTGCTTACTTTTAACCGTTCGAGTTATATGAGAGGAACGCCATGATTTATGAAATCGCTCTGCTCCCCGTCCACAAAGAACGCATTGAAAATTTCAGAAGTGCGTTTGCCGAGGTCGCTCCCCTGCTTACCCGTGCAAAGGGTTACGGCGGCCACTTGCTGGCGAAAGGGATTGAAAGCCCCGAGCGGTTCAACCTGATAGTGCGCTGGGCTTCACTGGAAGATCACACGCCAGGCTTCGAAGAGAGTGAAGACCATCGGATATTCATGATGGGCCTGGAGGAATATTTTTCGGAAGAACCGAGGGTCTACCACATTGAAGGGGCTGCTTTTTCTGCTGGCGAACAGGTAGTTGCCGATATCGTAGACTAGAGCGACTGACTGCTTTTGGCCAACTGGCTTCTGTCGTGAGCGCCTGCTATGGGTCGAAAGCGATCATTCTCCAGCGTCCGCTTTTGGCCGGAAGCGGCCCATCAACTTACTTGCTGCCTGTGATTGCAGCTTCTTGTCTGCCAGTATTTGGCATTCAAGCGTTTCACCCTTCATGGAAGTTGTGAATCGGTCACAAGGCTGAGAGGCTAGAGTGTCGTTTACCATAAGGACATACGGAAATGAGCAAGCAAAAAATTTTGGTTACTGGGGCTGCTGGCCATATCGGCAGAGCTTTTTGGATAGCGCGAGACGATAAATCAGATCTGCGCCTGGCCGATATAGACGTATCAAAACTTCCTGACTCGGTCCAACGTTTCTCTCTCGACATCAGGGATCAAGCCAGTTGCCTTGAAGCCTGCGAAGGCATAGACACAGTGATTCATCTCGCTGCTGATCCGAACGCAGACGCTGAATTCACGTCTTCACTGCTGCCTGTAAATATTGTCGGCACCTACAACATGCTGTTTGCCGCAAAAACTCAAGGTTGCAAACGCTTCATATTTGCGAGCAGTGCGCAGGCGATTGAAGGTTATCCAAAGGATGTCCAAGTACATGAATGGATGGCCCCCAGACCCGGCAACCTTTACGGGGTCAGCAAGGCGTTTGGCGAGGCACTGGCTTCGATGTATGCCAACGATGGGCAAATGACAACAATCGCAGTCCGTATTGCAAACGTAGCCGAATTTCACCCTGGGGAAACCCACAGCCCTCGGGACGTAGCTGCATTTATCAGCTATCGGGATGTCGTCGCGTTGCTTGGGCGTTGCGTTGAGGCCGATCTGATCGGATTCCACATTGTCCATGGGGTTTCAGATAACCGCTACAAACGCCTTTCGATTGATAAGACCAGAAAAGCCGTTGGGTACGCGCCCCTCGACGACGCTTTTGAGATTCTGGAAGGACAGACTCCAGCTGATTGATTGCCGGTGCCTTTCAGTTTACCGGAGCACAAGCGATGTAGCTTTGCTGAATTAACGGTGGGTGTCTTTATGCAAGATTAAAAATCGATCAGACAGACTGATTTCGAGCAAGAAAACAGTCCCCACCGTGATTTCAGTTCACAACTATTTTTCTTCAGCAAAGATTTCAACAAGCCTGGCAACCGATGCTCCGCCCGAAAAACCCACGTTGCCGACGGGAATGGTTCCTCCCGTCGCTTCAATGATTTTCCCTACCCAGACAGGCTCGAAGCCACCGCACAGTTCTATGAACTGAACGCCATCCTTGACCAAATCTACGGCAACTTGAACAGCGTCGTGTTGCTCGGGTACAGCGACGATCGTATTACGCCGGCCCGCGCGGTCGATGACGAATCGATCGGTTTCGGGGTTGGTTTCCGGTGCTTCAAAAATAAATGCCCAACTGACCATCTAACTAATCTCCATGCTGAGTAAGTCACAGAGAAACCGCCAGGCGGGTGACCACTTGGCTGAAGTTGTTTTTTTCTCTGCGGTGGTTACACTCTAAAACCTCAAGAATGCTTGAGGTCAATAGCCATGCAGGAAAGAATTACTGACCATCAAAACCTGAGTGTGGGCCAGGTCGCAAAACGAAGCGGTCTCTCTGTCTCCACGCTTCATTTTTATGAGTCGAAAGGCTTGTTGGCGTCTCAGCGCACAGCCGGCAATCATCGGGTTTATGCGCGTGGCACGCTTCGCCGGATCGCGATCATTCGAATCGCGCAAGCCAGCGGGATTTCGCTGGCGGAAATCAAGACTGCCCTTGAACCCATCCCCCATGACCGGAAGGCTTCAGCCAAGGAATGGGAGACGGTGTCGAAAGACTGGGCATCCTCCCTGAAGCGCCGCATCGAACAACTGACAAAGCTGTCGACCAGTCTGGAGGGCTGCATTGGCTGCGGTTGTCTGACCATGGGTGAATGCCCGCTACTCAATCCACAGGATTCGCTGGGCGAAAAGAATTCGGGTGCCGTGATATTTGATCAGGAACTTGAGAAAAGGCTGAATACGTAATCAGCCCTTTGAGTTCCCAGAGTGAAAAGCGAAGAAGTCAGACCGGGCCAAACCTCATAACTCAATGAATGAAAGGGGGATTCAAGTGTGAGGCGCCGCTTCTGGCGTGGCGACCGAGTTTTCAACTAAAGCGCGGTGGATGGCTGGCAATGCGTTCTGGCCTCCCATTCTTCACGTGCCTGTACGCACTCAATCACAACGCCAGCGTCATGCGCGGGCCGACTTCACACCATCCTGCGTTTAACGGTTTTTGCCTGGCGTTTAACAGACACCCCGCGTTACGTCCTGAAGGCTACAACGCCTTGCGCCGTTGCCTACGACTACGCCAGAATCCGCCGGCTTGTGCGCCTGGAGAGCCATCGGTAACTTGGATCGGTCACTGATTCGCAGTGATCGGGTTTAGTAGCCCGTGGTAAATGAAAGCGCATGCGCGTCCGTCAGACAGGTATTTCCTACCTGCACTTGATGGCGGCTGTGTGTAGGGCGCCCTCGGGCGCGCCGGCTTTCTTCTTTTCCCCGGTCTACTAACCTGCGCACAGCTGCCACCCCCTGTTTAGTAGCTCGGAGTGGCCGCCAACAAACAGGAAAAAGAAGAACATGGTCAAAGTAACGCCAAACCCGCCAGACACCGATCCGGTCTCCCCCTACGAATCTCTCGATTCAAAGCAACTCCACGAAGCAGCCGAACGCGCGCTCGACCACTACCTCAACCCATCCGCCGCGATCATGGCAACCCCTTACCACACCAACAGCATGTTTCTCGTCAATCCGGACACCGACACCGAATCCCTTCTCGCCAACGCCTGCGAATCACTCGCCTCGGCGACGGTGATGCTCGGGGATGTGGCTGCACTGGTGGAAGGACCGATGCGCAAAACGCTGTTGGGGATTGCGCAGGTGGTGATGCTTGGGGAGTTAGCGGTGAATCGGGCGCTAAATAGGGTTGAGTTGGTGAAGTAGGTGACTGGTCCGTGGCGGGACATTTTCGTCACGGACGTTTACGAACGGCGGATTTCGGCCAATCGCTGCCATTCAAGAAAGGCTGCTTTCGGCCAGAAGCAGCCTCCCAGAAAGCTAACGCTGAGTGGTCACTCGTCAAACAAGGTCCAGCCATGGCAAATGCCGGCAAAGTCTTTTGCCGTAAAAAATAATGTCAGTTCCTTTGGGTCAAATTCTTTGTAAAGCCAATGCCCAGAAATCGGTCCTCTCGTTATCACGTATTCCAAGCGGTATTTTTGAACAGGTCCAAAACTGAAGGAACGTGAATTCAACTCAAACCTGTCACCTCTGTTGAGCGCCCATAGCTTTTCAACAAGGCAATCATCAAGCACCACCTCTCCGGCTACCTCAACGAGATACTTTGAATGAAGTTTCTGTTGAAGCCTAACGCTTCTGGCCATACATCAACCTACCTATGAGCAGTCCGAGCATCGGCGCAATAATACTGGAACATGATGATGACCGCTTTGGGTTGAAAAAAGTTAGCCTTGGACGTCCGCTTCAGGCCTGAAGCAGCCCCACCCTACCGCCCGGAAAACAACGCCAACCGACAAGCCAAGCCAAAAAACACCGCCCCCAACACCTGATTCAACCGCCGCGCGATCCGCGCATTACTCGCCAGCTTGTTCCCAACCTTGCTGGCCAAAACAATCACCGCCCCATTCACCAGCAATCCGATCACATTCAGGATTGTCGCAAACACCAACATCTGCAGCACCAGCGAGCCTTTCCCCGGATCAATAAACTGCGGAAACAACGCCAGCACAAACAGCGCCATTTTCGGATTGAGCAGATTGGTCACCAATCCTTGGCGGAAGATACGCAACAACGGGGTGGCTGGCAGGGTTTCGGTTGTGGCCAAGGGTGATACGTCGCTGGTGAAGGCTTTCCACGCCAGGAATGCCAGGTACGCGGCGCCGGCGAAGCGGATGATGTCGTAGGCGGCGGGTACGGTGGCGACCAGTTGCGACAGCCCGAGGGCGGCTGCCAGTGCGTGGCAGTAGGTGCCGGCCTGAATGCCGGCGAGGGAGACGAAGCCCGAGGCGCGGCCCTGGCTCAGGCTTCGGGAGGCGATCAGCAGCATGTCCGGGCCGGGGGTCAGGGCCAGCGCGAAGCAGGCGCCGGCGAATAGGAGTGCTACGGAAAGATCGATCATGGGGGGCCTCGGCGTTTTTATTGTCTGGGTCGCCTTGCGGGCGAGTCGAGGCAGTTTACCGAACGGTAAATCCCGTGGGGAGGCTCATTCGGAAAGTGTGATGTCGCGGCCTTTTCGATAGCGAATCGACTACCCTTCGCCACTGAAGCCTCACGCTCGAATGACTACTAAAGGGAATAACCATGTCGATCTACGCAATGACCATCCCTCGTTTCACCCAAATGCTGCGCTCCCTGAAAGCGATCCTGTCCAAAGGCGAGGCCTGCGCCGTTGAGCGCGGCTATGACCCGCAGGTTCTGCTCGAAGCACGTCTGGCGCCGGACATGCACAATCTCGCCACGCAGGTTCAATACACCTGCACCCAAGCACAGGACACCGTGCAACGGCTGACGCAACAACCGCTGACCAAGCTCACACCGCCCGCAAACATGGCGGCGGCGAAGGCGTTGATCGAAAGAACACTGGAGATGCTGGCGGCGGCAGATCCGGCGCAGATTGACGCAAGCGCTGAGCGGCAGATCTCAATCGAGTTGCCCAACGGCATCGCCTTCGACATGAGCGGCAGCGAATTCGCCGTGGACTGGGCAATGCCACAGTTCTACTTCCACCTGATCACGGCGTACAACATCCTGCGCCACAATGGCGTGCCGCTGGGCAAGGCGGATTATGTGCAGCACATGTTTGCTTATCTGCGGAAGTGATTGCAGGTCAGGCTTCGGGGTCAATCAGGGTTGACCCGGAGCTCTTGTAGAAGAAATTCCAGTGACTCCACCGCACCGTGATGACTCTGCGCCGAGCGCTGCGTATCCCATGACATGGCATCGTCCACGCAAAAATCACCCACACATTCCACGTTCAGATCCTCATCGAGCAGTCCGAGCGGAATCCACACGTAACGCGATTCGCGAAGTGGATTCGGCACGGTCGAACCGCATTGCGCGCAGAAGTCGTTCCTGTAGCCGCTGGGTTTGACCCAACTGCTGATCGCGTCCTGCCCTGCCTCCCAGCAAAAATCCCGAGCGTTGACCAGCGTGGCGAGGTTGAACCCGACACCGGTTTGCTTACGGCACAGAGAGCAATGGCAGCGATAGAAAAAGCGCGGTTCCACGGTAAGGGAAAAGCGTACTGCGGCGCAAAGACACTGCCCTGTTGTCATGGGGATCTCCTTTGGACGAGCGCTTGCACATCCATGCTGAAGTTTCTTATGGTCAAAGCAGCATTCTAATGAACCAGATGAAAAACCAAAGTTTTCCGCGCTGCTCTGCATCCGTTTCACTCCCTGCTCCGTACATTCAACACCCTCATTCGAAGGGCCGAAGAATCAAGGAGACGCACCATGCACATGCTCATCAAACGCCTTGCTGTCGCTTGCTTCACCCTGCTCTGCCTCGGCGCCGGATCCAGCTTTGCCGCCGATACCGTGATGGTTGGCGGCGCGGCCATGTATCCGACCAAAACCATCGTCGAAAACGCAGTCAACTCCAAGGATCACACGACACTGGTCGCTGCGGTCAAGGCCGCCGGGCTGGTGGATACGCTCAACAGCAAGGGATCGTTCACCGTCTTCGCCCCCACCAACGAAGCCTTCGCAAAACTACCCGCCGGCACAGTCGATACATTGGTCAAGCCTGAACACAAGGCGGACCTGACCAAGATCCTGACTTACCACGTCGTCGCCGGCACTCACACGGCCAAACAGCTGATGGACGACGCCAAAATGCACGGCGGCAAAGTGATGCTGAAAACCGTCCAGGGCGAATCGCTGACCGTGATGCTGCACGACGGCAAGCTCTGGGTGCAGGACGCCAAGGGCGGCAAAGCTGCCGTTACCATCGCTGACGTCATGCAATCCAATGGCGTGATTCACGTGGTCGATACGGTGCTGATGCCGAATTGACTGGCTGACTTGGCGGGTACTCATCAAAGAGTCCCGCCAAAGTCACGATTGAAAGAACTACCGACTCACGCCGAACGTTTTTCCACCCAGCGCCGATATTGCCGGGTGCGAAACGCCATGGCGATCTGCTGCAAAATCAGCGCCCGCAACGGTGACACGCTCGGATCAGGCTTTTGCGCCCGACTGAGTTTACCCAGCTGAAACTTCACCACCGCCATGTTCGCCAGGGCGGCGATGGCCTTGTTTTTCCAGGTGATCGGCGGCAATTGCGGGGCGTTGTCCTTGCCCTGCTGCCAGTCGCGCGGCAGGTGCGGATCGATAGCCAACGCGGTACCGATGCCGACCATGTCCACCCCACTCTGCACGACGCTTTCGGCAACCGGACGACGGCGGATGCCGCCGGTGACCATCACCGGCATTTTCGCAACGGTCTGAATATCCCGAGCAAATTCGACGAAATAGGCCTCGCGAGCCAACGTGCGACCATCGCGCGCCTCACCCTGCATGGCCGGGACTTCGTAGCTGCCGCCGGACAGTTCCACCAGATCCACGCCCAGACCGTTGAGCAGTTCAACCACCTTTTTCGCATCCTCAGCGGTGAATCCGCCGCGCTGGAAATCAGCGGAATTGAGTTTGACCGCCACCGCAAATTGTGTGGAAACCACGGCCCTGACTGCCTTGACGATCTCGACCAACAACCGCGCGCGGTTCTCCAGTGAGCCACCCCACTCGTCCGTCCTTTGATTGGTCAGTGGCGAGAGAAACTGGCTCAACAGATAGCCGTGGGCGGCGTGGATTTCCACGCCAGTGAAGCCGGCCTGTTCACCCAGGCGTGCGGTGCGCGCAAAGCGCTGAATGACGTCCTCGATCACACTGGCGGTCATGGCGTGGGGCGTGGCGAAACGTTTGGACAGTTTGCCCAACTCCAGCGCCACGGCGGATGGCGCCCAGGTTTTCTGCCCGAGGTTGGACTGCATCTGGCGCCCCGGATGATTGATCTGCAACCAGAACTGCGCACCGGCAGAACGGCCAATCCGCGCCCAGCGCATGAACTTGTCCAGTTGCTGATCATCCTGCAACACCACGCCCCCCGGGCCGGTCATGGCGCGGCCGTCGACCATCACGTTGCCGGTGATGATCAGCCCGGCACCACCGTCGGCCCACGCCTGATACAGACGCATCAGTTCGGCGGAGGGCGCCTGGTCGGCGTCCGCCATGTTTTCTTCCATGGCGGCTTTGGCGATGCGGTTCTTGATGATCGAACCGTTGGGTAAGGTCAGGGGGTCGAACACATTCATGGGGCAGTCCTCAACTGGAGATGAGGCCACCATAAGATTGAAGTCAACTTTAAGGTCAATAGCCTTTTTTAGCTGATTCGCGCTTCAACGCGCCACATCGCGACGCTCTGCTGCGCTCACCACACCTTGTTCGCGCAGGCGATTTATCAGCATTTGCGCATTGTCCGCACACGCCACGCCCATGGGCTTGTCTTCAATGCCCTGGATGACGAGCTGAAGTTGCGCTTTGTTCTGCGCCAGGCGTTGCTGCAGAACATCGATTTCTTCGACCTTTTGCTTGAGGCCATTGAGCAACTGCTCGTGCTGCCAACCGCTGGCATTCATCGGCATCAACTGACGGATTTCCTCCAGAGAGAAACCCGCCGCCTGCGCACCGGTGATGATCTGCAATACCCATTGGGTGTCGGGAGCGTAATCGCGATAGCCGTTGGCTTTGCGCGCGACCGAAGTGATCAACCCGCTCGCCTCGTAAAAACGGATACGCGACGGCGCCAGCCCGCTGATTTTCGCCAGTTCACCGATTCTCATGTCCGACTCCGCAAGAACGTTAACCTTGAAGCTGACTTTAAACCTGAAGGGGTGCAACAGCCAACACGGCAGATCAAGCCAACAGCTCAGTAATCCACTGCACCTGTCGCGCAACCTCTTCCAGCTTCTCCTCAGGCACAGCCTGACGCGCCTGTTTGAAGCTGTTCAGGGTTTTCTGTTTCTGCCTTAACGAACGCTGCCATTTGGCGAGGAATGCCGGGCTGCGCGCCTGCATCTGCAACGGGCCGAAGTACAACTGTTCGGCGCTGTAGCTCAGCGGGCCGCTGCGCTCGGCGACGATGATTTCGTAGAAGAAGCGGTTTTCCTGCAGCACTTCCTCGTCGAGGATGCGGTAGCCGTTGTCCATCAGCCATTGGCGCAGGGGTTGTTCGCCGCCGTTGGGTTGCAGGATCAGCCGTTCGTGCCCGCTCATGCGCGCCTTGCCGCTGTCGAGGATGTCGCGAATCGTCTCGCCGCCCATGCCGCAGAGGCTGATCGCGGTAATCCCGTCGGACAGCTCGATCGCCGCCAGACCGCTGGCCAGACGCACGCTGATGTGCTGCTGAAGATCGTTGTCGCGCACCGTGCGCACCGCGGCATGGAACGGCGTCAACGCCACCTCACCGGCCACCGCCGCAACGATGGCGCCACGGCGCATCAGGGCCACCGGCAGGTAGCCGTGATCCGAGCCGATATCCGCCAACCGCGCGCCGTCCGGTACATGCGCCGCCACCCGCTCCAGACGCATGGACAATGTGTGTTCGTTCAACAGCCGCCCTCTTCCCCAGCCATCGCCGGCGCTGCAGGCCGGACAAGGGGCGCGACTGTAGCGGGCAATGCTGGGTATTTCAAATCCGGGCAAGCGCGGTCTTGTTCGGATTCGGCCTGTTACAGCACGGGCGAGGCATCCGCTATCTTCTTTGCAACCGGTCTACTAACCTGCGCGCAGCCGTACTTCAAAACAACAAACGCATTCATGGAAGACATCAACCTTGAAAACAGCTCTCGGCGCCCTGCTTCTGATTGGCCTCTCCACCAACGCACTCGCGGATTCCCACCCCATCGGCTTCCACAGCACAACCCTGCCAGACCCGCAGCGGCCGCTGGAAATGGTTGTCTGGTACCCGGCGGCGACCCATGCAACCGCGCAAGTGATCGACGACAGTCCGGTGTTCGTCAGTGCCTCTGCCGTGCGCGATGCGCCGCCGACTGCCGGCGAGCACCCGCTGGTGGTGCTTTCCCATGGTTATCGGGGCAACTGGAGCAACCAGATGTGGCTGGCCAGTGCCTTGGCGGATCAAGGTTACATCGTCGCGGCGGTCAACCATCCCGGCAGCACCACCCATGATCGCAGTCCGCAAGCAGCGGCGCAGTTGTGGCAGCGGCCAGTTGATCTGCGGCGGGTCATCGAAGCCGTTGTGGCGCAGCCGGGAAAATTTGGCGCAGTGGCGCCGCAGCGGATTGCCGTCGTCGGTCATTCGCTCGGTGGCTGGACGGCTCTGGAAATCGCCGGCGCACGCTTCGACCCCGAGCGCTTTGCCGAGGACTGCAAAGCCCATGCGCAGCTCGCCAGTTGCAACGTCTACCGGCAGATGAATCCCGCCAGCACCGCGCAAGGCAAAGCCGACCTGGCGGCCGACCGGCGCTACGAACCGGTCAGCGCCATCGTTTCGCTGGACCTGGGCCTGTCACGCGGCATGACCGACGCAAGCCTCGCGGCGCTCCCCGTACCGGCACTGGTGATTGCCGCCGGCGCACCTTCCGAAGATCTTCCGGCGCAACTGGAGTCCGCCGATCTGGCCAAGCGCCTGCCAGCGGCTACCACGCGTTATGTCGAGATCAACGACGCCACCCACTTCAGCTTCACGTCGATCTGCAAACCGGGCGCGATCGAGATGCTCGAGGAAGACGCACCGGGCGATGGCGTCATTTGCCAGGATCGCGACAATGCGCGACCACGTGAAGTGATCCAGCAGCAGGTGGTGGCGCTGATCAGCGATTTTCTGGCGACGTCGAAACCATGATCCGGGCAGCCGTTTGATCCTGCATCGCTGCAAGCGACTCGCCAAATCGCTCCGAGCCGGTTTTAATGCGCGCTTGATGGGCATAAGCCCGGCTCCCCTTCACCGAGTAGAAACATGAACCGCCAAAAGAAACTGCAGCAGTTGTTCAAGGAAAAGGCCAAAAAGGCCAGCGCCAAACTCGCGCCGAAAAAGCCCAAGTACATCAGCAAGGCTGACCGCGCGAAGATGGCGGCTGAAGCGGCGGCCGAACCGGTTGAGACCGGCGAAAACACTTTATAAAAACGCTGAAATATTGCTCATTGCCCGCGTGACATAGAGTTCTTTTTCGCCAACCGGTGCCACATAGTGAAGCGCGCTGCGTGCGGCCTCCACACCGGCAAGACGGGCAATGAACCAGGCCGCCAGGTACTGCGAAGACAAGCACCCGCCTGCGGTGGCGACATTGCCATTGGCCACGAACGGTTGGTTGAGCACGGCAACGCCAGCCTCTTCCACCCAGGGTTTGGTGATCAGATCCGTACAGGCCGGTACCTCGCTGAGCAGGCCGAGCTTCGCCAGAATCAACGTGCCGGAGCACTGGGCACCCAACAATTGCCGAGTCGGATCAAGCTGCAGACGCGACATCAATTCGGCATTCGCCACCACGTCCCGGGTCATCCGCCCGCTTCCCACCAATACCGCGTCCGCGTCGCACGCCTCCTCCAGTGACGCCTGTGCCTCAATCACCAGGCCATTCATCGAGCGCACCTTGTCCGTGGGACTGGCGACAGACACGCGCCAACCGGGCTGTTGGACCCGGTTGAGAATGCTGAACGCGATAAGCGAATCCAGCTCGTTGAAACCTTCGAAGGTCAGGATGGCGATGTGCATGATGAGCCTCGAGCTTGATGGACGATGCTGCATCGTAAGAGCAGAGAATCACGACAATCAAAAAATTGTCATGGCTACATTTTCAGCTGTAGCCGAGGGGCGCTGTAGCTTTCAGCCAACGCCTGTAGGACAGTTACCTGCATCGAATGATGAAAAGGCCAACACCCCATGAAGCCGCTGGATCTGACGCGTTTCGACCTCAACCTTCTGGTGGTGCTTGAGGCGCTTTGGGCGGAAAGGCACGTCGGTCGTGCGGCGCAGGTGCCGACGCTGATCCTCACGCCCGAAGAAGACAAGCTGATCGGCAAAGAGGCTGCAGCGATTCTGCTGAAGGGCATAAAGGCAGCGCAGGAAGTCGTCATGCCGAGAACCGGGCATATGTTCAGGTTTTCGCATCCGGCGGCGTATTCGCTGGAGGTCAGGAAGTTTCTGCAGCGGGTCGAGCTTTGAGTATATTTGGGGCCGTCAGATGCTGCGCGGCATATCGATCCGAATTGCCGTTTATTGTTGCAGCCACTAGCCTCACCAAGCCAAAAGCACAAATCAGAGACCAGCATGACCGTACGCCCCGCCACGGATAGCGACCTGACAGCCCTCTTCGACTTGCATCGAGCAGTCTTCCGCGAACACATCGAAAAAATATGGGGCTGGGATGAGAGTTGGCAACGCGCAAATTTCGCAGCGGAATTTGCATGCACAGCCACTTCGGTTTTTGAACAAGGCGGCCGGATTATTGGATACGTGCAGATTCTGGACAAAGAAGATCGAATCCATGTTCAGAACATCGCTATTTCGCATGAGTACCAAGGCAAGGGCATCGGCTCGCGCATTCTAAAGAAGCTCCAGCTGCAAGCCGCTGCCCGCCAGGTGCCCTTGCAATTGGGCGCTTTTCGCACGAATACTTTGGCGCAGAAGCTCTACGAGCGACTGGGCTTTCGCCGAACTGGCGCAACAGACACGCATATCGAAATGTCGTGGACAGCGACCTGAGACCGGGCACCTGACAACAGCAGTCGTGATCCGAATCCATCCGTGAAAAAGATCTTCCCTGACTCAACCTATAAGGACATTCAATGCCACGCGCTCTGCAATTCGAACAAGTCGATGTATTCGCCGATCAACCCTACGAAGGCAATGCACTGGCAGTGGTGGTGAATGCCGATGAGCTGACAACCGAGCAGATGCAAGCGTTTGCCCGCTGGACGCAACTCAGTGAGACCACTTTTCTGCTGAAGCCCGAAGCGCCGGGAGCGCATTACCGCGTACGCATTTTTACACCGCTGCGAGAACTGCCCTTCGCTGGCCACCCCACTCTGGGCAGCTGCAAAGTGTGGCTGGCCCACAACGACAACCCTGAGCATGTCGAGATTATTCAGGAGTGCTCGGCAGGTTTGATTCGGGTACGCAAGCAAGGCCCGCAACTGGCCTTCTCCGCGCCACCGCTGGTGCGCAGCGGACCGCTGGAGGCAATGACATTACGCCTGATCGAACAAGGGCTTGGCCTCGCCGCTGGGCAGATCCGCGCGAGCCAATGGGTAGACAACGGCCCGGGTTGGGCGGGCGTGTTGCTGGCGAGTCGCGAAGAAGTGTTGGCGATCAAGCCTGATTACGCGACGCTGCAGGGGCTGAATGTCGGCGTTATTGCACCGTGGTCGGGGTCTGAAGCTGAAACGGATGTGGAGGTCAGAGCATTCATCGGCGAGGAATGCGCCGAGGACGCCGTCACTGGCAGTCTCAATGCAAGCCTGGCTCAGTGGCTGATCGGCGCGGGCATCCTCAGCGAGCGCTACACCGTCAGCCAGGGCACCACCATGCGCCGCCGCGGCCGACTGCACATCGAAAGCGTTGACGGCACCGTCTGGGTGGGCGGAGCCGTTCAGCACTGTATTTCCGGCCGGGTGGTTTTTTGATGAAGCATGGAATCCGGGGCGATTAATCCCGCGATAAACACAACCCCGCGCCGGAGTCCAAGGCGCTCAAATGTGCAGCCAGGCCAGCGATCCCAGCATGACGCCGACACCGGCGGCGCCAAACGAGACGCGCCGCAGCCATTCCTTGCGCGTCAGCAAGGTAATGGCTGCCAGTGAAATGGCGATTTGAATCGCGGTCATGGCCTGGGCCCAGCGGTGATGCTGGTGCAGCACCTGCTCAGATTTTTCCTCCCACTCGCGCGCCTGTTGCTCAAGCACTTCGGCCTTCTTGCGCGCCTCCTCTTTCTGCTCCCCGTAGCGTCGCGCCTCGGCAGCATAGTGGGCGGAATCCAGCCCCGGCAGATGGCTGGCCAGATCCGACAGGTTCTGCCGGCTGGACTTGGCCTGGTAGTAGTTCCATTCGTTGGCGGCTTCGGTCTTCTGGATAGCGGCGTTGTTTTTGTCCATGGCCGCTTCACTTTCCGTCGAACCGGCCTGATAACTCATCAGGGCGCCGACGGTCGCCATGATCGCCGTCATCACCGCAATCTTGCTGGCAAAGCGATCGCCCAGTGCATGGGCATGATGGGTGGTGTGCTCGATATGTTGCTCGTGGGGGCTGGGGACTTCGAACTCTTCAGGCATGGCTGTCGAACTTGGATGGGTAATTGGAGATGGGCGGCATTATGAGGACAACCACAGCGAAACACGCAAGCCACGCTGCGCCACTTCATCGGCAAAACTCAAACCCACCCGAACCCCCGTGCGCTCGGCGATCGCCCTGACAATCGACAGCCCCAACCCGGACCCGGTCTCCCCGGTGCCCAGGCTGCGGTAAAACGGATCGAACACCAACGCCTGTTCTGCGGCGCGAATGCCCGGCCCCGAGTCCTTGATTTCGATGAGTGCGCCCTGCTCCGTCCGTTCGACGCTGAGGTCGACTCGTCCGCCCGCCGGGGTATAGCGGATGGCGTTATCCACCAGGTTCTTGATCAGGATGAACAGGTCCAGTTCGTTGATGACGACCTGCACGTCCTCGACGCTGTCAACGCCGATATCGATGGCTTTGTTCTCTGCCAGTGGCAGCAAGTCTTCCAGCACTCGGCGAAACACTGCATGCACCGACACGGCGGCCTCGGCGCGTTGCGCGATTGATTGCGCGGCGGCCAGAGCGAGCAATTGCTCGATCAGCTTGCGACTGCGCTCGATCCCCTGAACCAATGGCAAAAAGTTCTGCCGAGAGTCAGCCGACAGGGGCGTAGCGGCCAATCGCTCAGCCTGCAGGGACAACGCCGTCATCGGCGAACGCAGCTCATGGGCGGCATCGGCGATAAACCGTCGTTGCGCCTCCATCGCCTGCGCAACGCGGCGCAGCAATCGATTGATCGCCACGACGAAGGGCCGGATCTCGCTTGGCAGGTGCTGTTCATCAATCGCATGCAGCGCTTGTTGGTCACGCTGATCGATTTCCGCCGAGAGCGTCGCGATCGGGCGAAACAGCTTGCGCACCAGATCCCCCACCACCAACAGCAGCACCGGAAACAGAATCAGAAATGGCAGCAGACTGCGCCAGGCGCTTTCCCGTGCTTCCTTGTCGCGCACATCGGCTTCCTGCGCGACCGCAATGCGTTCGCCTGCCGAGGTGGTTCTGACCAGCACACGATAGTTTTCACCGGCGATATTCAGCGTCGCCAGACCATCGGTCAGGGTCAGGGGAAAAGGCAACGGAATGCTCGCGTCATCAGTGCCGACGGCTTTGCTGCTGTCGGCCAGATATTGCACGGTGATCCGCGAGTCTTCGTCATCACCAACGACCTGACCGGCAGCGGGATAACCCAGGGTCATGTGCTGCCGATCGAACAGCAGCGCCACCTGACGCAGGCTTTCGTCCTGCATTTCGTGCGCTTCGTCGAGTGCCGAGATAAACGCGAATGCACCGGCGAGCAAGGCGACGATGAGAATCGCCAGTGACAGCGTGATGGATAGCCGTGACTGTACCGAATCGCTCAAACGCCTTTTGAAACCATCCATCCCATCCCCCTGACATTCCTGATGACATGGTTGCCCAGTTTGCGCCGCAGCGAATGGATCAAAAACTCTACCGCGTTGCTTTCCACTTCGTTGCCCCAGCCGTAAATCCGGTCCTCAAGTTCGCTGCGCGAGAGAATCGCACCCGGGCGGATCAACAGTGCCTGCAACAGCGCAAACTCGCGGCTGGAAAGCTGCACATCGGCGACTTGCGCGGTGGAGGCCTGTTTCGAAATCAGGTTCAACGACACCTCGCCGTTATCCAGCAACGACTGCGCGTTACCGCCGCGACGGCGCAATACCGCGCGCATGCGTGCCAGCAACTCAGCCATGGCGAACGGTTTGAGCAGGAAGTCATCCGCGCCGCCATCGAGGCCGCGCAGCCGGTCATCGAGGCCATCGCGGGCGGTGATAATCAGCAGCGGCACGGGGTTGTTGCGCGCGCGAATGGCATCCAGCACATCGAGCCCGTCCTTGCCGGGCAGGCCGAGGTCGAGCAACACCAGATCGTAGGTCTGGGTGTCCAGCGCCGCCAGCGCGGTGAGGCCGTTTTTCACCCAGTCGGTGGCGTAGCTGGCCTCCTTGAGCGCCGCCTCGATGGCTTCGCCAATCATCAGGTCATCTTCGACCAGCAGAATCCGCATGCAGCGCTCCGACAGAAAAAGGCGCGACGGTCATTGCCATCGCGCCTGTATTGAAGCACTTGAACCGACGTTTGTCCGCCGCCGGTTCAGCGCTGCGATCACTGCTTGCCATTCACCGAATCGAAAGCCTTGAGCAGGTCGTCCATGGCCGCCTTGCAGTCAGCCTGCTTCGGCGAGCTGGCGCGCAGGGCATCCAGCGCGCGGTCAATGGCCTTGTCCAGCACATGCCAGTCAGCAGCGGCACGTGGCTTGATGCCGGCTTCGGCGGAGTCCCAGGAGGTCTCCAGATCCTTGATCCGGGTCTTGGCGCCGGGCAGGTCATTTTTCTCGACCAGCGCGCTGACGTCGGCGGCGATGTTGCGGAACTCGCTCAGGTCACCCAGCTTCGAGCCCGATTGCGGCGGCGCGCTCAAGGAGCTGGTCGGCGTACCGGCAGCGGGTTTGTCAGCGGGTTTCGAGCAGCCGGCGAGGCTACCGAGCAGTACCAGAGACGAGATGATCGCGACGTGGCGAAAAGCGGTTTTGAAGGCGTGCATGTTGATTCCTTGAGGGAGTATCCAAATGTTTATTGAGTGAGGGTTTTGCGATTGCCAAGGCTGATCTGCGCGACCGCCACCAGCAGCACAATGACGGTGAGGAAGATCGCACTGGTCCAGGCGGCGCCCATGCCCAGGCCACCGTAGGTCTTGGCCTGAGTCAGCAAGTCACCGAGAGAGGCGCCGAACGGACGAGTCAGGATGTAGGCGATCCAGAAGGTCAGCACCACGTTGGCCCCCATCCGCCAGGCCAGCAGCGTCGCCGCAATCAGCGCGCCGAATATCACCGCACCGACGGTGAAGCCCAGCCCCAGCGCTTCAGTCGCCAAGTCCCCGGCGGCAGTGCCCAGGGCGAAGGTGCACAACACCGTGGACCAGTAAAAAAGCTCGCGCCGCGGTGTGTTGATTTCGCGGATCGACAGGTTGTCCTCCACCGTGAACCAGATCAGGAAATTCACGGCCAGCAACACCGAGAACACCGCGGTGCTGACGTACAGGCTGATGTCGAGCATGTCGGTCATGATGTCGGTGATCTGCGTGCCGACGATGCTCACCAGCACCACGGTCGACCAGTAGATCCAAGGCGTATACGCGGTTTTACGCATTTGAAAGAACAGCGCGCACCCGAGTAACAGCGCCATGCCGATGCTGGTCCAGCCAGCACCGAAACCGGCATCCACCGCAAGGAAGTCGGCGCCGGTTTCCCCCACGGTCGTCGAGAGAATCTTGATCACCCAGAAGGCCAGTGTCACTTCGGGGACTTTATTAAGCCATCCGGCTTTAGCGGGATTCATGTGTGGATTGCCTCTGCTGTCCAGCGCTGAACTTGCGCTGAGGGGAAGATACGAGCCAATACTTAGCTGAGACTGAGGGTGTGCACGGCGCGTGCCGATTCATTGGCCCGCCCTGCTCACCTGAAATTTTCCGCCGTGCCCGGTTCGATCACCTAACCTCATAGATTGTGTGATCAACGAGAACCGGCCCCTCTCATGCGCAACACATTGAAGTCATTGTTTTTTGTCGCGCTGACCGTGCTTGTTCCCGGCGGTTCGGCGCTGTGGGCGGCGGATTTACCGGCGCCCACAGCGACCACTGCGGCACCGCTGGTGGAAGTCTCGCAGAGTGATCTGCAAGCCTTGCAAATGCGCCTCGACGGGTTGAAGCAGCAGATTTCCGCCGCCAACAACTACAACCAGCTCGAAGGCCCGCAAGACCGGGTACAGACGTTTATTCTGGACATCGATCGGTTATCGGCGGCGTTGTTGCCGCAGCAAGCTCAATTGACGGTGCAACTGGGGGTGCTCGGCGCAGCGCCGGATACGCAGATTGCCGCCGAACAAGCGGAAATCGCCGCACAACGGGCGATGCTCAGCGAGCAGAAAAACAAGGTCGACGCCACGCTCAAAAGCCTTGCCGCGCTCAAACAAAGCGCGGCTGATCTGATCACGCAAATCGCCGGCATCCGCCGCACGCTGCTTGAAAGCGAATTGACCCTGCGCACCGACAGCATCCTGAGCCCGGACTTCTGGTCGCCATTGGTGTCGCCAGAGCCGGATGACCGTCAGCGCCTGAATTTTTTCATCAATCAGGTGAACCTCACCTGGGCCACGGTCTGGGCGCCCGGCCAGCGGTTTTTCACCTGTGTGCTGGTGCTGCTGGCGCTGGCTTTCTGGACGCTCGGCCGGCGACTCGCCGAGCGCGGCCTGACCTGGGTTTGCATCCACCGCATGCCGGAGGGGCGCCTGCGCCGCAGCGCGCTGGCATTCGCCTCGGCGCTGGCGACCCTTGGCACCACGGCCATCGCCCTGCACCTGCTGTTCTACGCCTGCACCCGCCATGAACCGCTGACGCCGGTGCTGCAGACTTTTTCCGAGGAATTCGAAAAAGCCGTCTACGCCTGCGTCCTGATCACCGCGTTGAGCCGCGCACTGCTGTCGACCAAACATCCCTCGTGGCGGCTGCCGGCAATTGCCGATTCGGTGGCGCTGGCCCTGAGACCCTATCCAAGGATTCTCGCGACCATCCTGCTGGTGCTGGTGACGCTGGTGCAGGTCAGCAATGCCACCGGCATGACCAGCCAGATCGTGACAGCCCTGCGCGGGGTGGTCGCAATCATGGTGATCGCGATTCTGGTGCCAATGCTCTTGCGCATCGGCAAAGTACGCAAGGCGTTGCTCACCACCAATGACCCTACCGCCGGCAACACGTTTGCCGGGGTGATCTACACCATTGCCGCAGTGTCCATTTGCTTGTCGGCGCTGGCCTTGCTCACCGGCTACGTGTCGCTGGCCCGATTCATCACCTTTGAACTGGTGTGGGGCTATATCGTGTTGTCCGGGTTTTATCTGCTGATCCAGGTGGTCATGGACGGCTGCGAATACCTGTTCTCGCCGCGCTACTCGGCCGGCAAGACCATCAAGCAGACCCTGGGCATGGGTGACCGGCGGCTGGAGCAGATTTCGATTGTGCTGTCCGGTGCCAGCCGCGCCGGGCTGCTGTTGCTGGCGGTGATTACCCTCTTCGTCGGCGGCATCGGCACCACGTTCGGGCAGTTGACCAGCAATGTCCTCGGCATCCTTGGCGGCGCCGGGTTGCGCAAGCTGAACATCGTCCCCGCGCATTTGATCAATGCCGTGCTGGCACTGCTGATCGGCATCTACCTGATCCGCGCCCTGCGCCGCTGGCTCGACAACGAGTTCCTGCCCAAGACCGACATGGATCCGGGCATGTGCGCGTCGCTGAGTACGCTGTTTTCCAACATCGGTTATGCCACGGTCATCCTCCTGACGCTGTCCTCGCTGGGCGTGCGCTGGACCAATCTGGCGTGGATCGTCAGTGCGCTGTCGGTGGGGATCGGCTTCGGCCTGCAGGAGATCGTCAAGAACTTCGTTTCCGGGCTGATCCTGCTCACCGAGCGCCCGGTGAAGGTCGGCGACCTGATCAGCATCAGCGGCGTCGAAGGCGATATCCGCCGAATCAACGTGCGCGCCACGGAAATCCAGCTCAGCGACCGCTCCATCGTCATCGTGCCCAACTCACAGCTGATCTCGCAGAACCTGCGCAACGTCACCCTCGGCGGCAGCGCCCAAGGGGTGGCGAGCCTGGAGCTGATGTTCCCGCTGGACATCGACCCCGAACAGGTCAAGGAACTGCTGCTGAACACCTACCGCGAAAACGAAAACATCCTCGACAAACCGGCGTCGTACGTACGCTTCAGCAAGCTGTCGCCGGATGGCATCACCTTGACGGTGACCGGCTACGTCGGCAGCCCACGGATTGTGGGCGGGACCAAGAGTGATCTGCTGTTCGAGATTCTCAAGCGGTTGGGCGCCGAGGGCATCGCGCTGGCGAAACCGCCAGCGACGTAATCCTCCTTGCAAGAGTTGCGGCACGCTGCGATCTGTCGATCTTGAAATCCAGACATCAAAAGATCACAGCCTCGTTGCAATCGACTGAGCCTGCAGGCTTTTGTGCCGCGTATGGATTCTGGCAAGGTATGAATTTATTTATGCCAGTACGCGAAATCGCCAATTTCACTTATGCGTCACCAATCCCTAGCCTCTCGCCAAATTCCTTCTTGAGCGAGGCTCCCATGCCCTTTGTCATCTACATCTTTACCCTCAGCGCCTTTGCCTTGGGTCTGGCCGAATTCGTTCCGATCGGCCTCACCGACGTCATGGCTCGCAGTCTCGGAGTCGACGTCGAGGCGACCGGGGCAACCATCACTGCGTATGCCTTGGGCGCCACTTTCTCAGCACCGGTCTTCAGTGCATTGACCGCAAGTTGGTCGCGCAAGAACGTAATGCTGGTGACCGCTCTGGTATTCACCGTCGGCAGTCTCGCCGCGGCGTTTGCAACCTCGCTGACCTTGATGCTGGTAGCGCGATTCATCGCCGGCATGGGACATGGTCTGTTCCTGGCGGTGGCTTCAAGCACCGCGGCGCGTCTGGCCGGGCCGGGTCGCGCAGGGAGCGCAGTGGCAGTGGTGTTTGGCGGGTTTACCCTGGCGATGGCGATTGGCGTGCCTGTCAGCACCTATCTGGGTGGCGTAATGTCGTGGCGCCTGGTGCTGGCGGCGATTGCCGTGTTCGGAGCGATTGGTTTCTTCGGCTTGCTGTTCGGCATGCGCGATCCGCTACCGACTGCTTCCGACGGCAGCTCGGCGTTGCACAGCCTTAAAGCGCTGCTCAACGGCAAGTTGCTGGCCGGCGCCTTGGTCACTGTGCTCGGCTACGCCGGTTCGTTCGTCGCCTACACCTACATCGCGCCAATGCTGACTGAAGTCACTCATACCACGGCCGCCACTGTCGGCGTGTTCATGTTGTTGTACGGCGCGATGGCAGCCATCGGCAATGTACTGGGCGGCAAACTGACCGATGCCAGGGGAGTGGATCGCGCCAGCGCCGCGTTGATTGCCGGGATCGTAGGGGTGACAGCGGGCATGTGGGGCTTCTCCGGTTCGCCGTGGATGATGGGCTTGCTCGTCGGCTTGTTGGGGATGTTCAGCTTTGCTGCAGTGCCGGCCTTGCAGGCCCGGCTGCTGGGAATCGCCGAACGACATGCGCCGCACGCACATGGCGTTGCGGCCGGGCTGAACATTGCCGGGTTCAACTCGGGGATCGCGCTGGGTTCGGTGCTAGGTGGCGTGACGATCAGCCAGGTGGGCCTCAGTCATGTCGGGCTGACAGGTGCGGCAGTCTCGGCGCTGGGGCTGCTGCTGGTGTTAAGTCAAATGTTCGCTACGCCGCGCTATCGCACGGCTGATAATCTGTAAGCCAACCTACATTTTCACGGGCGCCAAAGCACCATGAGCCACCTCACCCACCTGCGCACATTCCTCGAAGCGTACCGCACCAAGTCGTTCTCCAGGGCGGCGGACCATTTGGGCATCACCCAACCGGCGGCGTCGATGCATGTGCAGGCGCTGGAGGCGCTGGTCGGCAAACCGCTGTTTCAGCGTTTGCCTCGGGGGGTGGAACCCACCGAAGCGGCGGATGAACTGGCGCGTTCGGTGGCACCGTTTCTCGATGGGCTGGAAAACAAGATCGCGTCGCTGCGTCCGGGCCTGATCAAGGGCGGCACAGTGCATCTGGTCGGCCCCTCCGACTTCCTCCATGCGCTAGTCGCGGCTCGCCTCGCACCGCTGATGGACGAAGGCTTCACCCTGCGTTTTCACACCGGTGCCAAAAAGCGCATTTACGAGATGCTCGAAGCGAAGCAGACCGACTTCGCGATCACGGCCTCCATGCCCAACGAACAATCCCACGGTTACGCCCATTTGCTCACCGAACGCCTGTTGCTGGTATATGCACCGAGCCTCCTGGATCGCCTCGGCAAAGACCCGAATCAAGCACAACTCAAGCAAGTCCCGCTGATCGCTTTCGATGAGGATCTGGCGCTGGTTCGGCCACTGTGGACTTCAATGTTTCAGGTCGCTCCGCAACTGCAAGCGGCGCTGACGATTCCCGACCTGCGGATCATCAAGGAGCTGGTGCTCGGCGGCCACGGCTGGAGCGTGCTGCCGGACTACCAGTGCGCCGACGCCATCGCTGACGGTCGGCTGATTTCACCGACACCGCCCAGCGAGGCACCGGTCAATGTTCTCTATCTGGTGTGGAGCAAAAGCGTGATGAAAAGCCCGAGCCTGCTTTACGTGCGTGACTATTTGCTCGCTGCATTCAGCGCCTCAGGCCGGCGCCCAGCGCCGATGTAGCCACCGCGCAAACGCATCCAGCGCAAAGCCCAGCACACCGATCAGCAGCACCATCGCCATCAACTCCGAATACGCCAGTCGATCTCGCGTATCGAGAATGAAGTAGCCCAACCCGGCGCTGACGCCGAGCATTTCGCACGGCACCAGCACAATCCACAAAATGCCGATCGACAGCCGCACCCCGGTCAGCACATGGCCGAGCACGCCGGGCAGGATCACCTTGCGCAGGGTTTCCCAGCGGGTGGCGCTGAGGCTGCGACTGAGTTGCAGCCAGCGCGGGTCGAGCTGGCGCACGCCGGCCACGGTGTTGAGCAGGATCGGCCACACGGCAGCGAAGGTCAGCAGGAAGTAGATCGGCTGATCGCCAACGCCCAGCAGCATCACCACCACCGGCATCCACGACAGCGGCGAGATCATCCGCAGAAACTGAAACGCCGGCGTGGTCGCCGCTTCCAGATGCCGGTAGCTGCCGATCATCAGGCCCAGCGGCACGCCGATCAGCAGCGCCAGCAACAGGCCGACCACAATCCGTTTCAGGCTGACCAGCACATGCTCGTACAGCTCCGGGCGCAGCAGCAGTTCGCCGAGGCTGGCCAGCGTCGCCTCGGGTGAAAAGCGCAGCGCCAGGCTGTCGTTGCCACCAAGCAGATGCACGCCCAGCCACCACAGCAGCAACAGGCACAACAGCCCTGCTACGCCCAACAAACCGTGCACGGTCGATGAAGATCGTTGACGCATCAGAGGCTGAACTCCTCGCTGCGTTCGAAGCTTTCCGGCAGGCCGAAGGTCTGCATGCCACCCACCGCCGCAATGGCGTTGCGCACAAAGCGGTCGTCCACCAGATCTTTAGCGGTTTGCTGCGGATCGAGGCTGGCGAGAAAGCCTTTATCACCCTCGATCAAGGTGTCCTTCAGACGCTTGACCAGCTCTTCGGTGTAGCTGGGGAACGGGTACGGCTGAAAGTCGATGCGCTGCTCGTCCCACTGGCTGTGCTGGATCGCGCCGCTGGCCAGGTATTGCTCGCGGTCGCTGGTGGCCGGCGACAGCACCCGGTCGAGCACCGGTTGCGCGTGCGGGGTGTAGCGATTGGCGCCGTCCTTGGACAGTAGTTTCGCCGCCTCGGCGCGGTTGTCGCGGGTCCAGACCTGCGCCTTGACGATCGCGTTGACCACTTTCTGCGACCACTCGGGACGGTTGTTCAGATCCTGCTCATGCATGAACACCACGCAGCAGGCGTGATTGCGCCAGACGTCGCCGGTAAAGCGCTGCACCCGGCCGACCTTGAGCTCCTCGGCCAGGGCGTTGAACGGCTCGGCGACGATGTAGCCAGCGATGCGTTTGCTCGCCAGGGCCGGCGGCATATCCGATGGCGGCAGCACCAGCAGATTGACTTCGTTCGGCGTCAGCGCGGCGCTCGCCGACTTGCTCACCGGCACCAGTCCGTGGTCGCGGAACAGCTGCTGCACCACCACGTTATGAATCGAATACCAGAACGGAATCGCCACCGATTGCCCACCGAGTTGCTTGACCTCGGTGATGCCCGGCGCCACGGTCAGACCCGAGCCGCCGACGTGGTTCCATGCCACGACTTTCGCCGGCACCTTGCTGCCGTAGCGCGCCCACACGGTCATCGGCGACAGCAGGTGAATCACGTTGACCTGTCCGGAAATGAACGCCTCGATCACCTGCGCCCAACTGCGCAGCAGCACCGGGCGTTCAGCCTGAATGCCTTCGGCCTCGAACAGGCCATTGTTGTGTGCGACCAGCAACGGCGTGGCGTCGGTGATCGGCAGATAACCGATGCGCACTGGCGCGTTCGGCTCGGCAGCGGCGCGCGCGCTGAGGCTGTTGAGCAGCGGCAACGCACCGCCGGCAGTCAGCAGCGCGCTGAGTTTGAGGAAGTCACGACGTGTGTGAGTGAAGTCGTCCAGGCACATAGTCAATCTCCGACGTAGCGGGCACAGGTTGAGTGAGGGGGTTGCGGCTTGCCCGCCGAAGGGTTTTGAGGATGTCGATGCGCAGCGCGCACAGTTCCTCGACCAGCTCGGCACGCGGCTGAGGCAGGTCGATGCGCCACTCGCCGAGGATGTGCGCCGGGCTGTTACCCAGTAGCAGAATCCGCTCGGAAAGCAGCAGGGCTTCGTCGATGTCGTGGGTGATCAACACGGCTGCAGTGTGGTGCTCGGCGATCAGTTGCAGGAGCAACTGCTGCATGTCGGCGCGGGTGATTTCATCCAGCGCGCCGAACGGTTCATCGAGCAACAGCACCTGCGGCTGGCGCGCCAGACAACGGGCCAACGCGGTGCGTTGGGCCATGCCGCCGGACAACTGCGCCGGGTGCTGCCGACGTGCATGTTCGAGGCCGACCGCAGCGATGGCGTGGTCGATCCGCGCCTTGCGCTGCTCGGCCGTCAGGTGCGGCTGGCGGGCGAAGTCGAGACCGAAGGCGACGTTCTTTTCCAGGGTCAGCCACGGCAACAGGCTCGGGTCCTGAAACGCCACCGCCACCCGTGGATGCGCGCCGGTCAGTGGCTCGCCAAGCAGGCTCACCCGCCCCTGTTGCGGCGCCTGCAAACCGGCCAGCACTCGCAGCAGACTGGATTTGCCGACACCGCTTGGGCCGAGAATGGTCACCACTTCACCGGGCTGCAATTGCAGGTCGAAGTGTTCCAGCACGGTGTGCCAGCCCTGCTCTCGCGGGTAGCCGAGGCTGATGCCGTGCGCCTCCAGCAGCGGCGCAGTCATGCCGTCGCTTCCCGTTTCTGCCGCTGCAATTCGGCGCGCAGTTGCACCAGGCTTGGGGTGACAATCGGCACGAACGCCGACTCGCGCCAGCGCCGGGCGAAGCCGCTGCCGTGCTCGGTCAGATAGGCTTTGCCGCCGCTGGATTGCAGTTCCAGTTGCACCGCATTGGCGGCGGATTCGGCCAGCGCGATGCGGATCTGGAACAACGCGCCCGGCTGGGTCAGGAAACGTCCGTCGTGCAGGCCCTGCTTGAGCGCGTCGACGGTCTGCGCCAGTTGCTCGCGTTGTTCCTGCAAAGGCTCCAGCAGGATCGAGCGCCCGTCCTGCAAATGTCCTTCGACCTCGGCCAGTGCCCGTCGCGCCAGACCGATCGCCATACCGCATTGCAGACCGAGAAACGCCGGGCGTACCGCCGGCAGAAACTTGCGTGCATCTTCATGCAGCAACCATTCGCGAGCGACCGCCACTTGGGCAAAATCGATGGCGGCCGTGTTACTCGATTGCAGCCCCATCAGTTGCAGGTCGGCGGAACGTTGCACACCGGCCGCGTCATCCGCAATCGCCAGCACGAACGGCGAACCGCCCTCCTCGTGCTCGATCGCCGCCGCCACCACAAAACCGCTTTTGCGCAGATTGGTGACCCAGTGCAGGCGCCCGTTCAGGGTCCAGCCGTCTGCGGTGTGGACGGCGCGCACTTGCAATGCCTCGATGCCGGACAGGTATTTCATCGCGTTGGACAAACCGGTGGCGCCGGCCAGCTCTCCACTGAGCAGTGACGGCAGCAGTTTTTCCCTCAGCGCAGCGTTGGGACTGTGCAGCAGGTATTCGATAAAGGCTCGTTGGCCCCAGAACACAAACGCCGCCGCCAGTGAATGGCTGGCGACAGCGGCCAGGGTTTCCACGGCATCACTGACGTGACCACCGCAGCCGCCCAGCACCGGGTTGATGCCGACGCGCAGCACCTGAGCCTGCGCCAATTGCGTCAGCACCTGCTGCGGATCGCCGTTGCCCGCATCCAGTGCCTGGGCGTTGTGTTCCAGCCATTGAATCAATGCCGGATTGAGCATGTCGTTTTTCTCCTTTTTACGCAGCCGCATCAACCATAGACGACGCTGCCGGAACCGCTGGCCGATTACGCGCGATACGGGGCCAGCTCGGGGTTGAGCGGCGTGTCGGCGAATACGTTGGCGAAGTTGCACAGGGTCGCCAGGCTGATGCCGAGAATCACTTCCAGCGCATTGCCTTCGGTGTAGCCCGCGGCCTTGAACTGGTTGAAGGTCTGATCGCTGACCTTGCCCCGGGTGGCAATCACTTCGCGGGCAAACGCGGCCAGAGTTTCCAGTTTTTCCACGGGGACAGTGGCTTTTTCACGCAGCGCACTGACCACTTCCGGCGGCAGTTTTGCCTTATTCAGCGCGACGGCGGTATGACCTGCGACACAGAAATCGCAACCATGGTTGGTCGCCGCAATCAGTTGCACCACTTCGCGCTCGGCGAGGCTGAGTTCGGACTTGCCATTGAGCGCCGATACCGTAACGTAGGTTTCCAGCGCGGCCGGGGCATTGGCCAGCACGGCCAGCAGGTTAGGAATGAATCCGGAGTTTTTCTGCGCATTTTCCAGAAACGGTTTGGCGGCTTCGGGAGCGCTTTGCACGGTGTGTAGAGTAAGGCGCGACATGGAGTGGACTCCTGCTGTTGAGTGTCCGGCCAGTCTGTTGGTTATAAAAATTTCGATCCATATTCTAAAGTAGCGATTACTTGCTCCTGAGTGTTTCCATTAGATGATTTTGTCCAGCCCACTGGTTGATTGGTTATTAGAAAGCCTCGAACTCGACGCCAATCTGTTTCACGTCGGCCGCTATTGCGGTGGTTGGCACGCCAGCACCCAGGGGCTGGCGCGCGCAAGTTTCCACTTGATCGTGCAGGGGCGCTGCTGGCTGCACATTGCCGGGCAGGAGCAGCCAATTCCGCTGAACACCGGGGATGCAGTGTTCCTGCTGCGGGATCTGAATTACCGCCTCTCCAGCGCCGAAGAGGCGATGATCGCCCAGACGCTGCCGCGCATGGCCATGACCGCGCTCGACAGTCAGGCGCAGGACGGTGTCGGGCTGGTTTGCGGGTTCTTTCATTTCAAGTCGGGATTGTCATCGCTGATCATCGAAGGCTTGCCGGACTGGATCATCCTGCGCGCGGGCGATCCTTCTTCGAGCGCGGCGCGAGCCTTGTTCGAGTTGATCCTGCAAGAGTGCGAACGCCTGCCGGCGCCCTCCTCGGCGCTGCTCGAACGCCTGAGTCACCTGCTGTTTTTGTACGTGTTGCGCCAGCAGATGGCCGACAACCAGAGCCTCGGCGGCCTGGTGGCATTGGCGCGCAATCCGCAGTTCGCGCCGTTGCTGGATCAGTTGATCGAACAACCGCAATTGCCGTGGTCGCTGGAGAGCATGGCGGCGAGTATCGGCCTGTCACGCTCGGCGTTTTTCAAACGCTTCAATGAGCTGGCCGGGCAGTCGCCGGGCCAAGTGCTGCTGGCGTTGCGCATTCGGCATGCCTGCCAGTTGCTGCGGGCCAATCACACGGTGGAGCAGGTTTGCGCGGCGGTGGGCTATCAGTCGATCGCCGCGTTTACACGGGCGTTTGCCAAGTCGGTGGGGGTGCAACCGGGGGCTTATCGCAAGCAGCATGAGGGGCGCTGAGCTACGCGTGCCGTCGCTACTGGAAAGCACAGAGAATCTGTGGGAGC
>Ga0153931_100109_pt1 | contig 33082 bp, 29 predicted proteins | sample TSNJ015MetaG_FD_104730 | JGI IMG/M metagenome (GOLD analysis project Ga0153931, IMG submission 104730) | Attine ant fungus gardens microbial communities from New Jersey, USA - TSNJ015 MetaG | ecosystem: Host-associated > Fungi > Mycelium > Unclassified | place: USA: New Jersey, Wharton State... | reverse complement strand
TTTTGGGCCATCAGCACCATCGCTTCGTAGCACGCCGAATCGCCGTGCGGGTGGAACTTGCCGAGCACGTCACCGACGGTACGCGCCGCTTTCTTGTGCTTGGAATCGGCGTCCAGCCCCAGTTCGCTCATGGCGTAGACGATACGCCGCTGTACCGGTTTCAGGCCGTCGCCGATATGCGGCAGAGCACGGTCCATGATCACGTACATGGAGTAGTTGAGGTAGGCATTTTCGGTGAAGTCAGCCAGCGAGCGGCGTTCTACACCGTCCAGGCTGAGATCAAGGGAGTCGCTCATGCGGGCCTCATCGGTTCGTTGTCTGGCGCAGCAGCATGGTGCCACCGCGCTGGGTAAATTCAAGTTTGTTCAGGGCGCTCATGCCGAGCAGCACCTGATCGCCATGCAGCCCCGGTGCGACCAGTGCGCGGACATCCCGCAGTACGATGTCGCCCAGTTGCAGGCGGTCAATCTTTGTCCGGTAGCCCTGGCTCAGGCCGTTGGCCGTGCTCAGGGTCACACCGAAACCTTCTTCCAGTTTCAAACGCTTGGCCAGATCCGACGGGATCGCTACATCGGTCGCGCCGGTGTCGAGCATGAACTCCACCGGTTGCCCGTTGATCTGGCCGCTGGCGACAAAATGCCCTTGGGCGTTGCCGGCCAGCTGCACTTCGATCACCCCGTCATGCTGCTCGGACGTGACCACGACGTTCGGATTCTGCTGCCGTTCTTCCCACTGGCCGAAAAACCGCGTGGCCAGAAACAGCCCCGCGCACCAGGCCAGAATCATCAACACCCGGCCGGCGCGCTTGCCCGGCGGTTGCTGACTCACGGCTTGGCGCTCCAGCCACCTTCAGGCGCGGCGAAACGCCAGACGATCGGTCGAACCTCTCCGTCGGCCCGCGGGCCGAAATTATTGTCGACGCCGACCCACGCACCATCAGCATCAACGATCAATGCTTCTTCCAACCCGAAGTTCTGCGCGTAACGGCGGTTGGCCTGCAACAGTTCAGCGGCGTACGACCAGCAGCGCTCGACCTTGGCAGTCTGCGCGTCGCGCCGACAAATCTGGAAGGCGTTGCGTTCAAGGGTAAACAATTTGCCGTTGAACAACGAAAGGTCGGAAAAGTCGCGGTCGACCGCTTTGGCGTGCGGGAACTGCGGCGGCTGCATCTCCTTGCCGCCCTCGCTGAGCAGCACGCAACGACCGTCGCAATCCCACACTGTCTGCTGACGCTTGATCAGCAGCAAGCCGCGGTTTTGCCGTTCGCCGGCCAGCCACATCTGATCGCCCGCCGGGTTGATCGCCAGACCTTCGAAGATCGCATTGAAATGCAGGAGCATGCCACTGGCCCGCGCTTCGCGAACCATCATCGGCGAAATCTTCAGCCAGTTGACCGGGCCGCTGACGGGCACCTGCAAGACCGCCGCGTGGCCCTCGCTGACAATGTAGCGATTGCCGGTGCTGTCGCAGCTGATGCCTTCGAAATCCAGGTCGCCACCGCGCACGAACGACGCGGCCCAATTGCGCGAGCGCAACCCCCACGGCAAACCGGTCTCCGGCACTGGCGGCACGTCGATGTGCAAGGCTTCGGCCTGCCAGACCTGATCGGCGGTATTGAGCCGGTAGATCTGATCGTCATCACGGTCCGACACCGCCCACAACTCGCTGCCACACATGGCCAGCCCCGACAGGTTGCCGCCGCGCATGCCGTCGACCGGGTGTTCGGAGAGCACGCGCAGCTCCTGCAGCGGTTCGGCCGACACGCTCATCGCACTCAGCAGCAAGGCACCCGCCAAGGCCCAGCCAAACCGCATCAGGCCAGCACCTCGGCGAGGTTGCCCTTGGATTCGAGCCAGGTCTTGCGGTCACCGGCGCGTTTCTTCGCCAGCAGCATGTCCATCATTTCCGAGGTTTCGGCGAAATCGTCGCCCAGCGTCAACTGCACCAGACGCCGGGTGTTCGGGTCCATGGTGGTTTCACGCAGTTGCGGCGGGTTCATTTCACCCAGACCTTTGAATCGGGTGACCTGCGGTTTGCCGCGTTTCTTCTCGGCCACCAGACGGTCGAGAATCCCGTCGCGCTCGGCTTCGTCGAGGGCGTAGTAGATCTCTTTGCCGAGGTCGATGCGGTACAGCGGTGGCATCGCCACGTAGACGTGACCGGCATCCACCAGCGGGCGGAAGTGCTGGACGAACAACGCGCACAGCAGCGTGGCGATGTGCAGACCGTCGGAGTCGGCGTCGGCGAGGATGCAGATCTTGCCGTAGCGCAGTTGGCTCATGTCCGCCGCGCCCGGATCGACCCCGATCGCTACGGCGATGTTGTGCACTTCCTGGCTGGCGAGCACTTCGCTGCCGTCGACTTCCCAGGTGTTGAGGATCTTGCCGCGCAACGGCAGGATCGCCTGGAACTCCTTGTCCCGCGCTTGCTTGGCGGACCCACCGGCGGAATCACCTTCGACCAGGAACAGCTCGGAACGCATCGGGTCCTGACCCGCGCAGTCAGCCAGTTTTCCCGGCAGCGCCGGCCCCTGGGTGACGCGTTTGCGCTCGACCTTTTTGCTCGCCTTGAGGCGGCGACCGGCGTTGTTGATCGCCAGTTCGGCCAGCGCCAGACCGGTTTCCGGGTTGGCGTTAAGCCACAGGCTGAACGCGTCCTTGACCACACCGGAGACAAACGCCGCCGCTTCACGGGACGACAGGCGCTCTTTGGTCTGGCCGGAGAATTGCGGTTCCTGCATCTTCATCGACAGCACGAAAGCGATGCGCTCCCAGACGTCTTCCGGCGCCAGCTTCACGCCGCGCGGCAACAGGCTGCGGAATTCGCAGAACTCGCGCATCGCATCCAGCAGGCCCTGACGCAAACCGTTGACGTGGGTACCGCCCTGCGCCGTCGGGATCAGGTTGACGTAGCTTTCCTGCACCGCGTCGCCACCTTCCGGCAGCCACAGCAGCGCCCAATCGACCGCTTCCTTGTTACCGGCGAGGCTGCCGCAGAACGGCTCGTCCGGCAGGCGTTCGAATTCGCTGACCGCGTCCACCAGGTAGGAGCGCAGACCGTCCTCGTAATGCCACTCGACTTTCTCGCCGGTGCCTTTGTCTTCGAAGCTGACCAGCAGCCCCGGGCACAGCACAGCCTTGGCCTTGAGCACGTGCTTGAGGCGGCTGATGGAGAATTTCGGTGAATCGAAGTATTTCGGATCCGGCGCGAAGTACACGCTGGTCCCGGTGTTGCGCTTGCCGACGGTGCCGACGATTTCCAGCTCGGTGGCCTTGAAGCCATCGGCGAAGGTCATCTGGTATTCGTTGCCGTCACGTTTTACCCGTACCCGGACTTCGGTCGACAAGGCGTTGACCACGGAAATACCCACCCCGTGCAGACCGCCGGAGAACTGGTAGTTCTTGTTGGAAAACTTGCCGCCCGCATGCAGCTTGGTGAGGATCAGCTCGACCCCCGACACACCCTCTTCCGGGTGGATGTCGACCGGCATGCCGCGACCGTCGTCGCTGACTTCCAGCGAGTGATCGGCGTGCAGAATGACCTGCACCGATTTGGCGTGGCCGGCCAGGGCTTCGTCGACACTGTTGTCGATGACTTCCTGGGCGAGGTGGTTCGGCCGACTGGTGTCGGTGTACATGCCGGGGCGTTTACGCACCGGGTCGAGGCCCGAGAGGACTTCGATGGCGTCGGCGTTATAAGAGCTAGCGCTGGGAGTGGCCATAGGGTCTCGTCGTCAGTGATTCAATGAAAAGGGGCAAGACTTCACAGTGCGGTGAAATCGATTGCCTGATACAAATCGGCGCCAATGCCGGCAAAACTCAGCAACGCCGGCAATTGCCCGGCAAAACCCTGGAAACCATGGTCGCCGCCGGCCTGAATGCGCAGAGCACAGGCCCGGTAATACTGCTGGGCGAGGCGATAATCCAGTGTTTCATCGCCGGTCTGCAACCACACCTGATAACGCTGTGCATCCACGGGCGCCGGCACTTCCAGCTCGGCCAGGGCCGTCACATGGTCGCGGGTCAATTCCCAGGTCTCATCGGTATACAGGTTTTTCTGCGTGCCCAGGTATCCGTCGAACATCCGGTGCGGGCTGACCGCCGGGTTGACCAGCAGGGCTTTCAAGCCGTGGCGCTCAGCCAGGTGAGTCGCATAGTAGCCGCCGAGCGAGCTTCCCACCAGCAACGGCCGGCCCAGCTCGGCAATCGCCTGCTGCAACTGACCGATGGCTTCACGCGGGTGGTGATGCAGCGCCGGGACACGCAATTGGTCGCTCAAACCCAGCCGCTCCATTACCTCGACCAGCTGACAGGCCTTTTTCGAAGCCGGGGCGCTGTTGAAACCGTGGATATAGAGGATCGAACCGGACATTTGAGCTCCCTGGGTGTCGGCGAAAGATAGCGGAGTTTACAGGGAGTCAGGGGAACGGCATAAACAAAAACCCTGTGGCGAGGGAGCTTGCTCCCGCTCGGCTGCGCAGCAGTCGTAACCCGGACAATTCAAATCATCTGCGGATATGCGGTGACTGGGTTCAGGTCTGCTGCGCAGCCCAGCGGGAGCAAGCTCCCTCGCCACAATGGTGTCAGTAGCCGTTGGAAGCGTAATCGACGGTGAATTCGAAGTCGGTAACCCGTTCGACGCCGGTTTCCAGCCGTCCATCCGGCAACAGCCGCAACCAGCGATATCCCGGCGCCTGCTCGCCCACCTTGAAGTCTTCACTCCCCGGTTCGAACTGAATGCAGGTCGAAGGCGAGGCCATCAGCCGAACGCCGTTGCGCTCGCGGTCGAATTCCTGATGCACATGCCCCCACAGCACTGCGCGGGCCTGCGGAAAACGATCCAGCACCGCGAAAAACGCTTCCGGGTTACGCAAGCCGATCGGCTCCGCCCACGCGCAACCGATCGGCACCGGATGATGGTGGAAACACACCAGATGATGGCGCTGCGGGGCTTCGCTCAGCGAACGTGCGAGCAGCTGCAACTGATCGTCCTGCAGATAACCCGGCACAGAACCCGGTACCGCCGAATCGAGCAAGGTCACCCGCCAGTTACCAATGTCCACCACCGATTCCAGCAATGCGCTTTGCTCCGCGGCCTCGGCCATGATTCGCGGCTCATCGTGATTGCCGGGAATCCAGCGCGCCGGCGCATTGATCTGCCGCGTCAGGTCACGAAACTGTCGATACGACTCGAGGGTGCCGTCCTGGGAAATATCCCCCGTGGCCAGCAGCAGATCAATCTGTGGCTGCTGACCCAGCGCCAGCTCGATGACTTTTTGCAGGCTTTCGCGGGTATTCATGCCCAGCAGCGTGCCGTCCGCCTCGGCGAACAGATGACTGTCGGATAACTGCACCAGCAACGCCGGATCGGCGGTGGTCAATGTGGATACGCTCGGCAAGGCGTTCTCCCAGGGCAAAAGCACGGAATCGGTTGAGTGCCGCAATTATGCTGGGGGATGACACAAAGAGGAAACCGACGAACCGGACGCAGTTCACAACTAGCGTACGACTTCGTACTCGTGCCCCAGGGCCAGACAATGGCTCAGCCATTCCCCCAGGAACAGATTGAGCTGGGCCTTTTCATCCGGCTGATGCATCGCGGCGTTCGGGTAAGGATAGATGCCGCGAAAGCGTCGTGCATGTTCAGCGCTGATTACCTCGGCCATGCGCGCGTCGTGGTAGACCTGCACTTCCAGCTGCGGCACCGGCAGCCACGGCAGACTGTGTTCCTGACGCACCTGCAAGGTGGTGGTGTACGGACAGGTCTGCAGCACTTCGAGGGCCAGCACGCCGAGCATCTGCTCGCCCTGGGTCACGGCGATGCGCCGCGCCTCGGGTTCGTTGCGCATGTCCGGCACCAGTCGCATCAGGCGCGCGTAGTTGGCCTCGCAGGCAGCTTGCAGCCCCGCGAGGTCGACTCGATAACGATCGCGCAGCTTGTTTACGACCATAACCCCCTCACTTCGGCGCGGTTCAGCGCCAGCCATTGCAAGGCGATGATGCTCGCCGCGTTGGCAATACGTCCGTCACGGACGGCCTGCAAGGCATCTTCGAACGCCCAGACCGTGACGCGGATATCTTCTGCTTCTTCCTCCAGCCCATGCAGGCCGCCTACGCCGTCGGTGCTGCAGTGCCCCAGGTACAAATGCACGAATTCATTGCTGCCGCCCGGCGACGGAAAATACTTGGTCATCGGCCACAAGGACTTGATGTCCAGTCCAGCTTCCTCCTGCGCCTCGCGGTGAGCAACTTCTTCCGGCACTTCAGCCTTGTCGATCAGACCGGCGACCAGTTCGACCAGCCACGGGTTGTCGGTCTTGCCCATGGCGCCGACGCGAAACTGCTCGAGCAGCACCACTTCATCGCGCTGCGGATCGTAGGGCAGCAGGCACACGGCATCGTGACGCACGAAGACTTCGCGGTTGATCTCGCGACTCATGCCGCCGGCGAACAGCTCATGGCGCAGGTGCAAACGGTCGAGCTTGTAGAAGCCCTCGTAGCAGCGCTCGCGCTTTACAACATCGACGGTGGCCGGAGTGGCGTTGGCAAAATCAGTCATGAGCATCCTCTCTACTGCAAATCCGATTCGAGGTTGCTTTGGGTGACTGGCAACCTCGACTTCGCGCCATCCTAACGCGCCCGCGATGATTGATGCAGCCCCTTTACCGTCAGCGGGATGGACGGTGGAGGCGAAACCCACTCTAATTAGCTTAGTGGCGAACTGACTGCCTCGACGAGAGTCGAAGCGGATAACTTTTTGCCTTCCTCTGTTTCACAAAGGACGCCCATGTCGCTCTTCAAAATTGCCTCCGTGGCCGCCATCGCCCTGACTCTTGGCGCATGCTCGAGCCTGTTCCAGCCCAGCTACCGCACGCCGCTGGAAACCACCCGCGATGCGTCGGAAACCCTGAAACCCGGCTGTTCCGGCCCGGACTGCCCACTGGTAAACATCGATACCCTGCGCTTCCCGGCTGAGCCGGCACTGGATGGCATCATTGAAAAGCGTCTGCTGCAAATGACCCGCAGCGAGCCAAATGCGCCGGTGGCACCAACGCTGGCCGCCTATCGTGATCAGTTCCTGCGCACCGCCGACCCACACTACGGCAGCTATTTGCAGGCCAAGGTACGTGAGCAGCATGACGGCTTGGTGATCATCGAGTTGTCGAGCTACCTCGACACCGGTGGCGCTCATGACACACCGGGGCGCGGCTTCATCAACTATTCGCGTCAGCAGCACAAAGTGCTGAGCCTGTCGGACATGTTGCTGCCGGGTCAGGAAGAAATGTTCTGGAAAGCCGCACAGGTGGTGCACAACAGCTGGCTGATCAACACCAGGCTCGATCAGGAACCGGAGTTCGTGAAGAATTGGCCATTCGTGAAAACCCCGAACGTGGCCCTGACAACCGGCGGCGTGGTGCTCAAGTACAACGTGAGCACCATCGCGCCTTACGCGCTGGGCCTGATCGAAATGACGATCCCTTACTCGCGCCTGAACGGCATTCTCAAACCCGAGCTGTTTCCGGGCCGTAGCTGAAGGCTCGGCCGAGCACCAGCTGTAGCAGCCCTGCCAGCACGAGCGCCGGCAGGGTCGCGCCGACATCCGGATACAGATTCGCCAGCAAGTGGTAGGTGCTGATACCGCCCAGCCACGCCAACAGCGCCGGCCAGCGCAACGCGGCCGCAGCGACCTGACCCCGGCGCTTGCGCAGGATGAAGTGATCGACCAGCACCACGCCGAACAGCGGCGCAAACACCGAGCCGATCAGCAGCAGGAAGTTCTGGTACTGCGCCAGTGGCGCCAGCAGCGCGATCAGGGTGCAGAGCACGCCGATGGCCAAGGCCAGATGCTCGACTTTCAAGCGCAACAGAATCCCGCTCGACACCGCCGCCGAGTGAATGTCGGCGAAGGCGTTTTCCGACTCGTCCAACAGAATCAACAACAGCGGAATCCCCAGGCCAGCACCGGCCAAAGCCAACAGCAACGCGTTGACTTCACCGCTCGGCGCGAACGCCAGGGTGTAGGCCACGCCGAGGCTCATCAACCAGAAATTGCCGATGAAGAATCCGATGGCGGTGCCGCCAAATACGTTCTTCGCGCGCTTGCCGAAACGCGAGTAATCGGCGATCAGCGGCAGCCACGACAGTGGCATCGCGATGGCAATGTCGAAGCCCACGGCGAAGGGCATCGAACCGTCCCCGGTACGCGCCCAAAGCGCAGCCAGATCGGCCTTGGCGAACAGGTTCCAGGTCAGCCAGATGCAGGCCGCGAGGATCAGCCAGATACCCCATTTGCGCAGGATCTTGCGCACGAACGTCAGCGGCCCGCTGACGGCAAGCAGGGTCGCCAGCGCACCAAAGCACAAGGTCCAGAGCATCGGACTGGCCCACAGCGAACCTTCGCTGAACGCACGAGTACCAAGCAGACTGGCCGCATCACGCATGACGATGATTTCAAACGAACCCCAACCGATCAGTTGCAGCAGGTTGAGCAGCGCCGGCAGGCCCGCGCCTTTGCTGCCGAGGCTGAGTTTCAGCGCGGCCATCGACGACAGGCCGGTGTCGCTGCCGATCACGCCGACTGCTGCCAGCAATAGCACGCCGACCAGGGTGCCGAGGAAGATCGCCAGCAGTGAACCGGACAGGCCCAGACCGGGCGCCAGCAAGGCACCGGTCTGCAACACCATCAGGCCGATGCCGAGGGAAAACCACAGGGAAAACAGATCGCGACCGCCGAATACCCGCTTGTCGGCGGGTACGGCGAGGTCGGGGGAATAAGTGCTGGGTTGAATGCTCAAGGGTGTTATCTCGGAGGAGTATTTTTGTCATTGAGATCCTTGGCGCCTGTTCTGACGCCTTCGCGAGCAAGCCCGCTCCCACACTGGATCTCCCGTGAACACAAGTTTTGTGAACAACTGGATTCAGAATGTGGGAGCGGGCTTGCTCGCGAAGAGGCCAGCACAGACACCGCAGACTTCAGGTCAGATCAAACCTTCTTGTACAGCTGACTGCCTTCCTTCTTGAACCGCTCGGCCTGTTCCGCGAGGCCTTGGGCGACATCCACGTCGACCGCGTCGATCCGCTGGTTGGCCGCGTATTCGCGGACTTCCTGAGTGATCTTCATCGAGCAGAATTTCGGCCCGCACATCGAACAGAAGTGCGCGACCTTGGCCGAGTCCTTCGGCAGGGTTTCATCGTGATACGAACGGGCAGTGTCCGGGTCGAGACCGAGGTTGAACTGGTCTTCCCAACGGAATTCGAAACGCGCCTTGCTCAAGGCGTTGTCACGAATCTGCGCGCCCGGATGGCCCTTGGCAAGGTCGGCGGCATGGGCGGCGATCTTGTAGGTGATGATCCCGGTTTTCACGTCATCCTTGTTCGGCAGGCCGAGGTGTTCCTTCGGCGTCACGTAGCAGAGCATCGCGCAACCGAACCAGCCGATCATCGCCGCACCGATACCCGAGGTGATGTGGTCGTAACCCGGAGCGATGTCGGTGGTCAGCGGGCCGAGGGTGTAGAACGGCGCCTCGTCGCAGCACTCTAGCTGCTTGTCCATGTTCTCTTTGATCAACTGCATCGGCACATGGCCCGGGCCTTCGATCATGCACTGCACGTCGTGTTTCCAGGCGATCTTGGTCAACTCGCCGAGGGTCTCCAGTTCGCCGAATTGCGCTTCGTCGTTGGCGTCGGCAATCGAGCCCGGACGCAGACCATCACCCAGCGAGAAGCTGACGTCGTAGGCCTTCATGATTTCGCAGATTTCGTCGAAGTGGGTGTAGAGGAAGTTCTCTTTGTGGTGCGCCAGGCACCACTTGGCCATGATCGAACCACCACGGGAAACGATGCCGGTCACACGCTTGCGGTCAGCGGCACGTAGCGCAACAGCACGCCGGCGTGGATGGTGAAGTAGTCGACGCCCTGCTCGGCCTGTTCGATCAGCGTGTCGCGGAACAGCTCCCAGGTCAGGTCTTCAGCGACGCCGTTGACCTTCTCCAGCGCCTGATAGATCGGCACGGTACCGATCGGCACCGGCGAGTTGCGGATGATCCACTCGCGGGTTTCGTGGATGTGTTTGCCGGTGGACAAGTCCATCACGGTGTCCGAACCCCAGCGAATGCCCCAGGTCAGTTTCGCCACTTCTTCTTCGATGGACGAACCCAGGGCGCTGTTGCCGATGTTGCCGTTGATCTTCACCAAGAAGTTACGGCCGATGATCATCGGTTCCAGTTCGACGTGGTTGATGTTGGCCGGAATGATCGCGCGACCACGGGCGATTTCTTCGCGGACGAACTCGGGGGTGATTTCTTTCGGGATGCTCGCACCGAAGCTGTGACCGGCGTGTTGCTGGGTCAACAGGCCGGCGGCGCGGGCCTCTTGCAGCTTCATGTTTTCGCGGATGGCGACGTATTCCATCTCGGCGGTGATGATGCCTTTGCGCGCGTAGTGCATCTGGCTGACGTTGGCCCCGGCCTTGGCCCGGCGCGGGTTGTTGACGTGAGCGAAACGCAGTTTGGTCAGCTCCGGGTCAGCGAGGCGTTCCTGACCAAAGTTCGAGCTCAAGCCTGGCAGACGCTCGGTGTCGCCACGGTCGTCGATCCACGCCGAACGCACGTCGCCCAGACCTTTGCGTACATCGATCACCACGTTCGGATCGGTGTACGGACCCGAGGTGTCATACACGGTGACCGGCGCATTGATTTCGCCGCCGAAGTCAGTCGGGGTCACATCCAGGGTGATTTCGCGCATCGGCACGCGGATGTCCGGGCGCGAGCCCTGAACGTAGACTTTCTGCGAACGAGTGAAGGGTTGAACGGACTGTTCATCGACCTTGGCCGAGTCACTCAGGTTGATCGCGTTTTTTGATTTTGTCGTCATCACGGGCTCTCCAGACAGCATCCAGCAGTGGATTGTCGGAGCAGAACCTGAAAGGCACGGACGCACCAGGACTGGTGCTGTGCATCGTCGTCGAGCGTTCGATTGTCGAACAATTTCCCGGACGAAGCACAAGAGGACTCGCCGGGTGACGAGAAATCTTGTTCCCTACGCAGGCGCTAACCTGATCAGGTTCAACGGGATCCGAAATTATTCGATCTCAGCCTCATAGCAAGGCACCCCGACAAGAACCCGGCCAGTCTAGACACAACCGGCAAAGAACGCCAACACCGCAGCAAACACCTTGATGAATGGCGTAATTAGCGGGACTTGCAGGATTGTTGCCGCACGTTTGCACAACTACACTCGCTGTGCCTTGCACGCCTTGACGCTGCCGGGGCCGCGCCGTAGCCTTGGCGCGCACATTATTTTCATAATATTTTTGCTAGGGATCGCCTCATGCTGCGCAAACTTTCACTGGCTCTTGCCGTGTCTTGTGCGTCCAACGCAATGGCCTGGGCAGCAGAAGCGCCCTTGTCGACCAAGACCGATCTGGTCAGCGTCTATCAGGAAGCGGTCGACAACAACGCCGATCTGGCCGCCGCCCGCGCCCAGTACGGTGCACAGAAAGAAGTGGTGCCACAGGCCCGCGCCGGCTTGCTGCCCAACTTGTCTGGTGGCGCCGAAGTGGCGGACGTGCGCACCTCGATCGACCAGCCTTCGGCCATTGCCAATCGCAGCGCGCATTCCTATCAGGCGACCCTGGCCCAGCCATTGTTCCGCGCTGATCGCTGGTTCCAGTACCAGGCCGCCAAGGACGTCAACGAACAGGCCGCCCTGCAACTCTCGGCCACCGAGCAGAACCTGATCCTGCAATCGGCGGAAAGCTACTTCAACGTGCTGCGCAGTCAGGACAACCTGGCTTCGACCAAGGCTGAAGAAGCCGCGTTCAAGCGTCAGCTTGACCAGTCCAACGAGCGCTTCGATGTCGGCCTGTCGGACAAGACCGACGTGCTGCAATCGCAAGCCAGCTACGACACCGCGCGCGCCAACCGCATCGTTGCGCAGCGTCAGGTGGATGATGCGTTCGAAGCGCTGATCACTCTGACCAACCGCCAGTACAACTCGATTCAGGGCATCGTTCACACGCTGCCGATCCTGCCGCCGACGCCAAACGACGCCAAGGCCTGGGTCGACACCGCAGGCAAACAGAACCTCAATCTGCTGGCGAGCAACTTTGCGGTCAGCTCCGCCGAACAGACCCTCAAACAGCGCAAGGCCGGTCACCTGCCGACCCTCGATGCGGTGGCCAAATACGAAAAGGGTGACAACGACGCCCTCGGCTTCGCCAACCCGAACGCCTTCGGTACTCCGTACGGTGGCAACGTCGAGCAAAGCACCCTGGCCCTGCAACTGAACATTCCGATCTACAGCGGCGGGCTGACCAGCTCGCAAGTGCGCCAGTCCTATGCGCAGCTGGATCAGAGTGAGCAACAGCGCGAATCCCTGCGCCGGCAAGTGGTGGAAAACACCCGCAACCTGCATCGCGCGGTGAACACCGATGTCGAGCAGGTGCAGGCGCGCCGCCAGTCGATCATCTCCAACCAGAGTGCAGTGGAAGCCACGGAAATCGGTTATCAGGTCGGTACGCGCAACATCGTCGACGTGCTCGATGCGCAGCGTCAGCTGTACACCTCGGTGCGCAACTACAACAACACCCGCTACGACTACATCCTCGACAACCTGCGTTTGAAGCAGGCAGCGGGAACGTTGAATCCGGGTGACTTGCAGGACCTGGCGCGCTATCTGAAGCCCGACTACAACCCGGACAAGGACTTTCTCCCGCCGGATCTGGCCAAGGCAGCCGAAGCACAGCTCAAGGCGCGCCCGTAAACAGCAAACAAGATACCTGTGGCGAGGGAGCTTGCTCCCGCTCGGCTGCGCAGCAGTCGTAAACCTGGCAACTCGATGTATCAGGTCTTGGGGCAGCTGCGCTGCCCAACGGGAGCAAGCTCCCTCGCCACAGGGGTTGAGTGCAAATCAGCGAATCAACCTGCCCAGCCCATCCAGCAACCGCTGCAACGCCCCCTGATTACGGCGCATCACCGCCAGCCCGGCCTCGGCCATGCGTTGCGCATCGCGGGGTAATTCGAACAGGCGCTGCACTGCCACCGCCAGCCCTTCGGCATCATCCACTTCGGCCAACGCCCCGGCTTCGCGCAATTGCGCGGCGATGTCGAGGAAGTTGAACAGATGCGGGCCACTGATCACCGGTTTGGCCAGTGCCGCCGGCTCCAGCAGATTGTGCCCACCGTTCGGTACCAGGCTGCCGCCAACGAAAGCGCTGTCAGCCAACGCGTAGAGAAACAGCAACTCGCCCATGGTGTCGCCGAGCAGCACTGAAGTGTTCGCCTCGACATTGGCACCACTCGAACGGCGCACCGTGGCAAAGCCTTCACGCTGGCACAGTTCGAACACCGAGTTGAAGCGTTCGGGATGGCGCGGCACCAGAATCAGCAGCGCATTCGGGTAGTTCGCCAGCAGCCGACGATGGGCGTCGAGCACGACCTCGTCTTCGCCTTCGTGGGTGCTGGCGGCGATCCATACCGGGCGCTCCAGCGCTTGCCACTGTCCGCGCAGCTCAGCGGCACGTTGCAGCAGTTGCGGGTCGATGGTCAGGTCGAACTTGATCGAACCGGTGACTTCAACCGTCTGCGGGCGCGCGCCGAGATCGCGGAAGCGCTGGGCTTCAGCCTCGGTCTGCACCGCAAAAAAACTCATTTCAGCGAGCATCGGCGCGGTCAGTTTGCTGAAGCGGCCATAACCTTTGGCCGAGCGCTCGGACAATCGCCCGTTGGCCAATGCCACTGGAATCCCGCGTTTGGCGCACTGATGGATGTGGTTGGGCCACAGTTCGGTTTCCATGATCACCGCCAGTTTCGGTTTGGCGTGATCAAGAAAACGCGCCGCTGCGCACGGCAAGTCATAGGGCAGATAGCAATGCTGGATGCGCGGCTCGTTGGCGAACAGTGCCTGAATCCGTTCCGATCCGGTCGGGGTCATGCAGGTCACGGTGATCGGCAGCTGCGGATAACGTTGCAGCAAGGCGCGAATCATCGGCGCAGCGGCGATGCTTTCGCCCACCGACACCGCGTGCACCCAGATCCCGCCGGGTTGCAATGGTGGCATCCCGTAGGAGAAGCGCTCGCCAATCCGTTTGGCATACGCCGGGGCCTTGCGCGAGCGCAGCCACAGCCGAATCGCCACCAATGGCAGCCCCAAGTAAAACAGCGCGGTGTAGAGAGTTCTATTCATGGCGGCGGAGTTTATCGACTTTTGTCGCCAATCGCCCGCAAGTGCACGGCAAAACGTTCGGCCAGCCAGCGCGCCGCAGGCCCCAGGGGTTCATCCCGGCGCCAGACCAGTTCCACCACCAAGGCCGGCGGGGTCCATTCGCTGTCCAGTTCAACCATCAAACCCTGATAGGCCGAGTACTGCACCACATGCCGGGGCAGCCACGCCCAACCGAGATCGCGCACCAGCCATTCGGCCATCACGTAGAAACTGTCGGCGCGCCACACTTGCGGGCTGGCCGGTTCGTTGCCGGGGTAGACGCTGGTCTGCGTCGACATCAGCAATTGCCGATGCTGCGCCAGTTGCTGGCAGGTGACGTAGGACTGCGTCGCCAGCGGATGGTTGATGCCGCAGACGGTGACCATTTCTACCCGGCCCAGTACCCGTCGTTCCAGCGCTTCGGGGATTTCATCGTGATAGAACAGCAGGCCCAGATCGGCGCGACGCTCGACCAGTTTGCGTGCGACTTCACCCTGGGCGGCGCTGGTCAGTTGCACTTCGAGACTGGGAAATTGCTCGGCCAGCGCATCGAAGCTTTCTACCAGTGCCTGATAGGGCATCGCTTCATCCTGAGCCACGCGCAACTGCGCTTCCTGGCCGCGCATCATTGCCATCGCCCGACCGTTCAGACGCGCGCATTGGCGCAACACTTCGCGCGCCTCTTCGAGCAGTGCTTCCCCCGCTTCGGTGAGCCGGGGCTGGCGACCACTGCTACGCTCGAACAGGCTGACACCCAAATCGTCCTCCAACATGGCGATGGCGCTGCTGATCGCCGACTGCGCCTTGCGCTGCTGGCGCGCCACGGCGGAGAACGAGCGTTGCTCGGCGACGCTGACGAAGGCGCGCAGTTGATCGAGATTCCACTGGGTATTCATGCTGCGGCCCATCTTGAAAACAGATAGGTAATGACTTTACCCCATCTGGCGAGCGACTAGAATGCCGCCTCAGCAAGCAACGTTTTACATGAGGATCTACACATGAACGCCTACGCCTTCCTGGCTATCGCCATCTGCGCCGAAGTGATCGCCACCGTTTCGATGAAAGCGGTCAAAGGCTTGAGCACCCCGCTGCCGCTGATCTTGGTCATTGTCGGCTACGGGATCGCTTTCTGGATGCTGACTCTGGTGGTGCGCACCGTGCCAGTGGGTGTTGCCTACGCCGTGTGGGCCGGTATGGGCATCGTGATGGTCAGCGTCGCGGCGCTGTTCATTTATGGGCAAAAGCTGGATGTGCCGGCGATGCTCGGAATGGCGTTGATCGTGCTCGGTGTGGTGGTCATCCAGTTGTTCTCGAAAACTGCCGGTCACTGATTTGCAGTAACGCACATCCCCTGTGGGAGCGGGCTTGCTCGCGAATGCGGTTTATCAGACAACATTTCTGTTAACTGACACACCGCATTCGCGAGCAAGCCCGCTCCCACATCTGGTTTTGCATCTGCCCTGTTGATCATCGACAAATCCCCCTCTTTCCCGAGTCTGTATACTGCGCCCTCGTCTTGAACACTGAGGTCGCTGCATGCCATCCGTTATTTCCACCGACGTTCTGATTGTCGGCGCTGGTGTCGCCGGCCTCTGGCTGAATGCGCGTCTGCGCCGCCAGGGTTTTTCGACCGTGCTGGTGGAAAGCGCCAGCCTCGGCGGCGGGCAGAGTGTGAAGTCCCAGGGCATCATCCACGGCGGCGCCAAGTATGCGTTGCACGGTGCGCTGACCGGTGCCTCGGAAGCCATCGCCGACATGCCGCGCCGCTGGCGTGAAGCGCTGGCCGGCAACGGCGAGCTGGATCTGTCCGGCGTGCGCCTGCTGTCCGAAGCGCATTACCTGTGGTCGCCCGGCACCCTCGCCGGCAACCTCACCAGTTTCTTCGCGAGCAAAGCCGTGCGTGGCCGGGTCGATCAGGTCAAGGGCGAGCAACTGCCGCCCGCGTTGCAAGACAAACGCTTCAAGGGCAAGGTCTACCGCCTCGCCGAGTTGGTGGTCGACGTGCCAAGCCTGATTCAGCGCCTGGCCGATCTGGCCGGTGACGGTCTGCTCGCCGGACAAACCATCGAGCCGCTGCTGGAAGCGGGTGTACTGGTCGGCCTGAAGGTCGACGGCCGCGAGATTCGCGCCCAGCGCATCGTCCTCAGTGCCGGTGCCGGTACCGCCCGATTGCTGGAAGACCTGGGCCTGACCCAACCGGCGATGCAACGTCGGCCGCTGCACATGATCATCGCCAAGGGCCCGAGCCTGAAGCCGCTGTACGCCCATTGCCTGGGCGGTGGCACCAAGCCGCGCATCACCGTCACCACTCACCCGGCCGCTGATGGCAACTGGGTCTGGTATCTGGGCGGCGACATTGCCGAAAGCGATGGCGTGGCCCGCGAGCCGGCCGAGCAGATCGCCACCGCGCAGAAAGAACTCGGCCAGTTGCTGCCATGGATCGACCTGAGCCAGGTGCAATGGGCGACCTTGCGCGTGGATCGCGCCGAGCCGCTGCAAACTGGCTTGAGCCGTCCGGACAACGCCTTCCTCGCCGAGCAGGGTCGCCTGCTGGTGGGCTGGCCGACCAAACTGGCACTGGCGCCAGACTTCGCCGACCGCGTTATTGCCTCGCTGCAGCGCGACGGCATCCAGCCGCAACCGACCGAGCCGTTGCCGGCATTGCCAAAACCACCGATGGGCGTACCGGCCTGGGAGCAATTGTTGCCATGAGCGTCCCTACCCTGCACGAACTGCATCGTCCACTGGGCAGCACCGGTCTGATGGTTTCACCGCTGGGCCTGGGCACGGTCAAGCTTGGCCGCGACCAAGGGGTGAAATACCCCAACGGCTTCCAGATCCCCGATGATGACGCGGCACGCATGCTGCTCAATCAGGCCAAAGGGCTGGGCATCAACCTGATCGACACCGCGCCGGCCTATGGGCGCAGCGAAGAACGCCTCGGCCCGCTGTTGCGCGGCCAGCGGCAAGACTGGGTGATCGTCAGCAAGGTCGGCGAAGAGTTTGCCGACGGCCTGTCGCGCCATGACTTCAGTGCGGCGCATACGCGGATGTCGGTCGAGCGCAGCCTGCAACGTCTTGAAACCGATTTTATCGACCTGGTGCTGGTGCACTCCGACGGCAACGACATGGCCATCCTTGAGCACGAAGAGGTCTACGCCACCCTCGCCGCACTCAAGGCCGAGGGCAAGATTCGCGGCTTCGGCTTCTCCGGCAAAACGGTCGAGGGCGGACTCAAGGCGCTGGAGCAAGGGGACTGCGCGATGGTCACCTACAATCTGAACGAACAGAACGAGAAGGCAGTCATTGACTATGCTGCTGCCCACGGCAAAGCCATTCTGGTGAAAAAAGCCCTGGCCAGCGGCCATGTGTGCCTGAGTCCGGGCGTGGATCCGGTGCGCGCCAGCTTCGAGTTGTTGTTCCAACAGCCCGGTGTGGCCAGTGCTATTGTCGGCACGATCAATCCGCTGCACCTCGCCCATAACGTTGCGACCGTTGCCCAGGTCCTTCGTGGTCACTGACGCCGCCCCGCGGCCTTAAGCAGGAGCCGACATGCCGCGCACGCTCATCAGAAAGAACCCGAGCAACTTCAAGACACTGCCGCTGTTCGTCGAGGCCACGCCCGAAGGCCTGACGTATCAGAGCGTCGGCATGCCGCTGAATTTCGCCCAGACCCTGCAACGGCGCAAACCGGTGAGCGTGGCGGATGCCGAGCGCTTCGCGGTGGAGCTGGCCAACCTCGGGGTCTCGGTGCGCCTGACCCTGCATTGGCAGAATCGCGATTACTGGGTGCTGGTGCGCCAGCGTCGGCAGGATCGTGGCGATGTGGTGCTCAAGCTGATTTCCGGTTACGTGCCTGCTCAAGAACTGAACATCCCGTTGCACACGGCGATTCAGGAAATCGCCGAAGAGTGTCTGCTGGAAACCCCGGAAGGCTGGCTCGGCGGACGCTTCAACGACACTTGGCTACCCGCACCCTACTCGTCCGCCCTGCATTACCGCGAGGCCCTGCCGTTTCGCCTGACGCCGCAATCCGGTTCGGCGCGGCCGGTGCGCTGCGCCAATCTGCAATTGCTCGAACGGCCACGGGCCTACGTGCATCTGCCGACCGCATCGCTGCAACTGATCTATGACTTGCGCCTGGAGGTGCCCAAGGAAGTCAAATCCTTGAGCCTGTTTCACGTCGATGAGCGACTGGAAGGCGATCAACTGGTGGCGCGACTGGACCGCAAGCGCCCCGATCTGTACCTGATGCCGTTGCAGGACGGCGAACCGCTGGCCGAGCTGTATACCTTGAAGAAAGGTCAGTTGTCTCCGGCAGGCACACGCGGTCTGTATCTGGCCGAAAGTTTCGCCAGACAGGATGGCTGGCTGGTGCGGGACGAGCGGATTCGCTGGAAGGACTGGCTCGTGGCGCAGGGGCTGGCGACGCCAAAAGCACCCCGCACCAGTCTCAGACAATTGAGCCTCAAGGCACTGAAGCTGGTCGGTCTGGTCAAACGTCGCCAGAGCAAATAGCGTTTAGCGTCGACGGTCCATGAACGTGCGCAACGTGGCGAACCAGTGAAAGTAGCGATTCTCGCGTTTGCCCATGCCCCGCTTGGGCGAAAACGACTCCTCGGCAAACGCACCATTGATCCGCACGCGTGACGCCTGGGTCGGCAGCGTGCAGACCTTGGCATCTGCCCGCTGCATGGCAAACTTGAGCAGGCGCTCGGAATGCAGCTTCCTGCCCGTCTCCTTGCAGAAGTCGAAGATGCGCTCGATTCTTTTGCCATATGCCCTGTAAGTGTCGCGCCCACAGACGGCAAATCGGTCGTTCAGCCCGCCCCACCACTGCCAGTCAGGTATGTAGACGTTATGTCGACGGGCATCGGGCTGATTGAACATGTAGGCCGGCAACGGCGTGTGAAAGAAATTGTCCGGGCGCACGAACACCACGAAATCCGGGTTGAACGCCTCAATCATCGTGGTCACGGTGTGCAGCGAATTGAGCTGATAAATCAGGTTGCGCAGCGAGGCGTAGTCGTCATTCCAAGTGTCGCCGAGGGTTTTTACCCGTTCGAAATCCCAGCGCTCCAGCACGCCGTCGGTGGCGGTGATGCCGCCCTTCATCGACTCGAAAGGTCGATAGTTGTCAGCCGCAAGCTCACCCTGCTCGCCGGACCTTGCGTTGCTGACCTCGCCAACCTGATACAGATGGTAGAAACACTGCACATTGCAGTCGGCTGGCAATTGCGCCAGAACGTTTTGCTCGATGGAAGGGAAACAGATGTCCGAGTTCCTTGGAATCCCGAAAAACGCCACCGCAATGTTCAACACTCGACCACACCTTTTATAAGTAAAACCAACCGCGAGCCCGCTCCGCGAATGTCGCATTGTTTAGCGACGGCGGAACCACCGCTGCCACCAGGGACGCGGCAACAGCGGCACGGTGATCACGTCTGATTGCAGCAGCCATTGCCGCTCATAGTCCCAGGCATGGCCGCTCCACAGTTTGCCCGCTTCGTTGGAGAAACCGAGCGTCATGAGCTGGTAGTTGTAATCGCCCTGCCCGCGCAACCAGTCCAGCAGCACCAGCGCATTGAATCCCGTGGACGGCCCTACAAAGCGCTTGCCGCCTGGACGCTCCACCGGATAATTCCACAAGGGCGGCAGCGGAATACGCTCCCAGAAAAGGGCGACGCCCGGGATCGGACACATCGCCCCGGTGGCGCCCACCAGCAGGGTGAAACACCGTCCACCCTGCTCGATCAGCCGCTGCACCTCCGGGCCGGGAGGGAGGCCGAAGAAGTAGGCGTCCGGCGCATTGAAACCATGAACAAACAGGTTGACGCTCTGCGGGTTGAGCAAAGACGCTTTGACGCAGGTATTGAAACTGACCACCACATCATCGGCGTTGATGGCCAATCGGTCGACGTCGGCCTGGGTGATGGCTGGGTTGTTGGCAATAAGTAGCACCCGTGGCGCTCGACGCAGACAGTCGATCAAGGCGTGCGGCAATGCCTGAGTCACTGATTGATGGCCGCCTGGCAGTGCATCCAGCGCCATGGGCGCAACGGTTCGTGGCGCTTGATGCTCCATCATTTAACCCGGCACCTTCATCCCATAACGTAACTTGACCCATAGCCGCGAGAATGCCGAGGGTGGTTGCCACGGACGCATTTCGCGCTGGATTTCGGTAGCGAGGGTTCGCCCGACACGGGCAAAGGAGTAGCGGTCTTCGGCAAATGCCTGACCATTGCGGGCAATGCGATCGGCGAGCTGCGGATTGCTTTGCAGGAGCCGGATCTTCTCCACGGCCTCGTCTTCGCTGCGATAGAACACCGTGTTGTGCATGTCCTCGAAGCCCAGCAGACGGTCCTCTTCTCCCTGACTCCACGCCAGCAGCACACAACCGCACGCCATTGCCTCGAAGTTCTTGATCATGAACTCATTCATGCCGATGTCGGCACTGACGAAGATCCTGATGCGATTGAGCGTTTCCAGGTATTCAGCGCCGGAATTGGTGCGTGTCACCAGCAACCCGGTGCGCTGCGAAAGCGATTCCAGCAGTGCTTTGCGCAGTGCGTACTCGGTGCTTTTCAGACTGCCGAGAAAACCCAGTGGAATGTCGCGCTCGGTGCCGGTATTACGCAGCATCTGCTCGTCATAGCCCTTGGATACAAACACCGTATCAATGCCTTCAGCCTGCATCTTGCGGGCGACCACCGCCCCGGACACCAACGCCCGGCACGCGGGAAGTCGCTTGTACAGCCGTGAATACACGCCGCGGTACTTACTCTGGGGCATGTAGTTCTGGTACGCGTCGTGTTCGAGGAAGATCAGGCCGGGAATGCATTTGAGCACCCGCAACTGACGCACGACGCGTTTGACTCGCGTGAAAATCACAACACGATCGAAAGTCTGATACTCCACAGATGCCAGGAACGGTCCCAGGTTCATCTGCTGCTGCTTGCTCAAACGGTAGACGACGCATTCATCGCAGTTCTGCTGCACGATTTCGTACAACCGGTCCAGAATGACTCGCTGCTCGTCCATAACCAGGAGCATGACTTTCATAAATTAAATTACCGGGTGACAAAAGCTGGCGCGCGCAACGGTATTTGGCCCCAGCTTTGATGGAACGAATGAATCCCCATGACAACGTGCGCTTCCGCACGGTTCAAAACACTCATGACTCTTCACATCAACGGCTGCGAATCTTTTCGACAATCGCCGTAGTCGAACTGTTTTCCACCAGCCCGAGTACTTTTACGGTGCCGCCGTAAGCGCTCACGATGTCGGCACCGACCACTTGGTCGATTCCGTAATCCCCACCTTTGACCAGTACGTCCGGCTTGACCTCGCGCAACAGGTTTTCCGGGGTACCTTCCGGGAAGCTGATAACCCAGTCGACGGCGCCCAGACCAGCGAGTACCGCCATGCGCCGGTCAACGCTGTTGATCGGTCGCCCAGGCCCTTTCAGCCGGCTGACCGAGGCGTCATCGTTGACTGCTACGATCAGGCGATCGCCCTGAGCCCGCGCCTGCTCCAGATAAGTCACGTGACCCGCATGGAGAATATCGAAACACCCGTTGGTAAAGACGATTTTCTCGTTATGCGCCCGAGCGTCGTCGACTGCCAGCAGCAACTGTTCAATACCCAGTACACCGCGTTCGGAACCTTCTTCGCGCTGAATCGCGCGGCGCAGCTCCGGCGCACTGATCGCCGCCGTACCCAGTTTGCCAACGACAATACCCGCCGCCAGGTTGGCCAGCGCGACCGCGTGAGGCAGCTCTTCACCGGCAGCAATCGCCGCCGCCAGGGTGGAAATCACCGTATCACCAGCGCCGGTCACATCGAACACCTCACGGGCGCGAGCCGGCAAGTGTAGCGCTGGATGATCAGGGCGCAACAATGTCATCCCGTGCTCACCACGGGTCACCAGAAGTGCACCTAACTCCAGGTCGTGCATCAGGGCTGCGCCCTTGCTCACCAGTTCGTGCTCATCGGCGCAACCGCCGACGATGGCTTCGAATTCGCTGAGGTTCGGCGTGATCAGACTGGCGCCACGGTAGATCGAAAAATCCTTGCCCTTGGGATCGGCCAGCACCGGAATGCCTTTGGCACGAGCCGCCTGAATCAGGGCCTGATGGTTCTTCAGCGCGCCTTTGCCGTAGTCCGACAGCACCAGCACCTTGATGCCTTCGAGCAGATCGTCGACCTGCGAGGCCAGGGCCAGCGCATCGGTGGCAAACGGTTCTTCGAAGTCGATACGCAGCAATTGCTGGTGCCGGCTCATGACCCGCAGCTTGACGATGGTCGGCTGATGCGCAATACGCTGGAACAGGGCACGCACGCCCGCGCCCTTGAGACTGTTGCTCAGGCTGTCGGCGGCTTCGTCATCACCGGTCACACCGACCAGTGACGCCGGCGCACCCAGCGCGGCAATGTTCAAGGCAACGTTGGCAGCACCGCCCGGGCGGTCTTCGATTTGCTCGACTTTTACGACCGGAACCGGTGCCTCAGGGGAAATCCGTGAGGTTCCACCATGCCAGTAACGGTCGAGCATGACATCGCCGACCACCAAGACTGGGGCTTGATCGAATCGCGGCATGGACAACTTCATGGAGCAACCCACATACAAAATGAACAGGGGCGCGATATTAACACAGGGTTGGCGCAGGCTTGTGTGCAGGCTGCAACAGTATGAAACAGCTATAGACCTTGCTGGCTCTTTTGAACACTTGCCGGCCCTCGACAAGCGTCAAAGTTCTTCGAGGAACCCAAGTCAGCGCGGCGCGCGGAATTTATTCGGTCTGGACAAGGAAGATGAAAATCTCGATACCAGATAAAACGGGAGACCAGTATTCCGGGCAAAGCCCCGAACAATGATCTCCCGCCAGATTTGCAGTGGGTTCAGGCGATATCTTCGGCCGGAGCGTCGAGCCCCATGGCGTTCAGACGAGCGTAATAACCGTTTTGTGCCAGCAGTTCGTCGTGGGTGCCGCGTTCGACGATTCGCCCCTGATCCATGACCAGAATCAGATCGGCTTTCTCGATGGTCGAGAGACGGTGCGCAATCACCAGTGTGGTGCGCCCCTTCATGACTTGGTCCAGTGCCGCCTGAATGTGCCGCTCGGATTCGGTGTCGAGTGCCGAGGTGGCTTCGTCGAGAATCAGCAGCGGCGCGTTTTTGAGCAGTGCACGGGCAATAGCCAGACGCTGGCGCTGACCACCGGACAGCAGCACGCCGTTCTCGCCGACCTGAGTGTCGAGGCCTTCGGGCAGTTGCGATATGAAATCCATCGCGTAGGCATCACGCGCGGCTTTCTCGATGTCTTCGCGCGGCGCACCAGCCAGATCGCCATAGGCAATGTTGTTGGCCACGGTGTCGCTGAACAACGTCACGTGCTGCGTGACCTGGGCAATATGACGGCGCAGGTTCAGCAACTTGTACTGTTCGACTTCCACACCATCGATAAGGATTTCGCCTTTGTTGTGGTGGTAGAAGCGAGGAATCAGGTTGGCCAGCGTCGACTTGCCGCTGCCCGAACGACCGACCAGTGCCACCATCTGCCCTGGCTGGACCGAGAAGCTGATGTCGTCCAGCACCTGACGTTCGGTGCCAGGATAGGTGAAGCTCAGATTGCGCACATCCAGGCGACCGGTGACCGAGTCGCGCTCGACGGTACCGGTATCGACTTCCGGCTCGACATCCAGTTGTTCGAAGATGCTCTCGGCACCGGCCACGCCTTTCTGGATGGTCGAGCTGACTTCGGACAATTGACGAATCGGCTTGGGCAACAGGCCCGCGAGGGTAATGTAGGCAACCATGTCGCCGGCCGAAGCATCGCCGCGCAAATACAGCACGAGGAACATCAACACGGCCATCGCGGTGTAGATCACCAGTTGCAGCATCGGCGTGTAGATGGCACCGGTGCGGGTCATACGCAGTTGCTTGTCGGTGTTGCTCTGGCTGGCCTTGAGGAAGCGTTTTTCCTCGTAGACTTCGCCGCCGAAGCTGCGGACCACACGATAACCCTGGATGGTTTCCGAGGCCACGTGCGTGACGTCACCCATCGCCAGCTGGATTTTCTTGCTCTGCTTGCGGAATTTCTTGCTGGCGGTTCGCACCATCACGGCGATCAGCGGCAGGATCGCCACCATCACCAGGGTCAGCTTCCAGTTCATGAACAGCAGCGAGGCAAACAGGAAGATCACCGTCATGCCTTCACGGATTACGACCTTGATCGCATCGGTTGCCGCCCCCGTGACCATGGTCACGTTGAAAGTGATGCGCGAAATCAGGTGACCGGAGTTATGTTTGTCGAAGTAGCGGTTGGGCAGCACGAGCAGGTTGTTGAACAACTGCACCCGCAAGTCATGCACCAGGCCGAGGGAAACCTTGGCCAGAAAATAGTTGCCCAGATAAGATCCCAGACCCTGCCACGCGGCGATCAGGATGATCAGCAGCGGCACGGCCTGCAGCAGTTGCAGGTCACGCAGGTACGGCACGGAGGGGAACAGTACCGCTTCAGGGTTGGACAGGCCGTCGACAAAATACTTGAGGATGTAGCCAAGCATCGGCTGGGTCGAAGCGAAAATCAGAAAGCCGACGATGCTGATCAGGAACAGACTGATGTACGGCCGGACATAGCCGAGCAGGCGGAAGTAGATTTTCAAGCTCGATGGGCTTGCGGCGGGACTGGAGTCGGTCATATCACGCGAAAGTCGATAAAAAGGACGCTGACTTTAGCACAGCTTCTTCTGGGTTCTGGCAATCGGCGAAAGGCTGTTATTGTTAAGCATCTTTTTCAGCATCAAATAGCCATCACTCGAATGGTCGATCAACTTCAGGATTGAATCTCACAGCATGCAACTTCGCAGCTTCAGCAGTACGTCCAATCGAATCTTCGATTTCATTTGCCTTTGGATTCTTCCAGTTGGCTATCTTTTGCTCCTGTGCGCATTGTTCTTTTTGCCCGGACGCAGCTCACTGCACAAAATCTATTACGGCCTGTTCAGCATTCCAGCGCTGTTTGCGCTGTGCCTGCGCCCAAGGGAGCTGAAGGAACTGCTGCGCGAGCCCATCATCATTGCCGTCCTCATATTCGTCGCCTGGGCGCTGCTCAGTGTGGTCTGGGGCCCCGAAGGCGAATCCTTCGGCGGCACAATCAAACCGCCGTTGCACACGTTGATGCTGTTTGCCGGGAGCTATCTGCTGGTGCGCTATCGCAGCGACATCCTGCAACCCTTGATGTTCGCCGCCGCACTGGTCGCACTGATTGCGACGATCTTTTTTCTGTTCACGTTCGCCCGGGAGTATGCACCGGGCATGCGCCTGATCGGTGGCGGCGCGTTCGATAACCCGCTGCTCAGCTCGCACTTGTTCGGGTTCTTCTGCACTTACTGGCTGGCCGTGACCATGACCTGCAAGCGCCGCCAGTTAATGTGGCTGAGCGTCCCGGCGATGGCGATCATGTTCATGGCGGTGATCGGCACCGGCTCGCGCACCCCGCTGGTCGCCCTGACCCTGGCAGCGTTGTGGCTGTGCTTCATCTGCTGGAATCGGCGCTCGCTGGGCATGCTGGTGGCGCTGCTGGTCAGCGGTGTTGCCATGGTGACCGTGTTCTCACACATGATCCTGGAACGTGGCGATTCCTTCCGGCTCGAAATCTGGCAAAAAGTGCTGCACATGATTGCCGAGCATCCGTGGATCGGTCATGGCTACAGCGCCGAACTGAGCGTCGATCCAGGCATCGGGGTGAACTTTGAGGAGCCGCACAGTTTTGTCCTGGGCGTTCTTTATTACGTCGGCATCCTCGGCTTGCTGCCCTGGCTGTTCTTTCTGGCCTGGGGGCTGCTGAGCAGTTGGCGTCAGCGTGTGCAGCCGCTGCTGATCCTTGCTTCGACCTGGCTGGTGTTCGGCATCGGTGCCGGCCTGACCGAAGGGGGCGGGATCATCTCGCGGCCCAAGGAACACTGGTTCCTGCTGTGGATCCCGCTGGCCCTGATCGCCGCCTTGAGCATCAACCAGCGCGCGCGGCGTCTGCTGACATTGCCCGTACAGACACTCTCGGCAACCGAGCTTCAGCGGCTGGGTGCGGACGCCCAAGTGATCGAAGAGGATGGCCTGGGGCCCAAGGTCCTGCGCCTGAATGACGGTACCTTTCTCAAGCTGTTCCGACGCCGGCGCTGGTACACCTCAGGCAGTTTCAATCCGTACTCCGAACGCTTCGCCGTCAATAGCGAACAGTTGCGCCAGAGGGGGATTCCCACCCCGCAGGTACTCAATCTGTATCGACTGGAGGACCGCAGCAGCGCTGTGCACTACGCGCCATTGCCGGGGCATACCCTGCGCCAGGTGCTGCAGAGCATCACCGCTCCGGCCGTTCGCCAGGCATTGGTGGAACGCTTCGGCAGGTTCATGGCACAACTGCATGACAAGGGCGTGTACTTCCGCTCCCTGCATCTGGGAAACGTGCTGGTGCTGGAGGACGGAGAGTTCGGCTTGATCGATCTGGCGGACCTGTACGTCTACCCGAGCGCCTTGAGCAACTCGCTACGCCAGCGCAATTTACGCCACATGCAACGCTACACCGTGGACAAGCGCTGGTTGTTCGAGGATCACCTCGATGCGCTGCTGACGGGTTATGCCGTGACGGCATCGCCATCCGCTGTGGATAAATTGCGCAGGCAAGTACTGGCCGGCGACTCAGCGGCCCCTGCACTGAAATAGTCGTTGGCTGGTCGTATTCCGAACAGCCGAACACGACCTAAGCCGCTCGCCAATGGCGGGCGGCGAGGCTCAGCTTTTTTCCAGGGGAGAAAAGTACATCCGCGCCAGACCGCGCCAGGTTTTCTTGTTCCAGGCCTTGAACGGAATCTGCGCCAGCAGCTCTCTGGCGAATTGGCGATCGCGGTTGGAGACTTTGAGGAACATCGAGCTGAGAAACCGGTAGCGCACGAAGTCGTACAGCGGATGCTCGCTGAATAATGCGTAGGTGCGCAGGATGTTTTCAGTCATGAAGCGGTTGTTCTTGTACGAGTTGGTGGCGTGCTTGCGGTAGCGCGCCATCACCACATTCAAACCGTCGATGAAGTACCCGGCGTGGGTCACCTTCAGCTCGATGTACAGGTCTTCAAGACGAATCGTCGGATCGAACCCACCCACCTTGTCCAGCGCTTCGCGGCGGATCATCAGGGTCGGTGCCGGCGGATACGGCTTGCGCTCCAGGAACATGTCATCGAAATCGAGGCGGCGAAAAGGCACATCGCGACGCTGACGCTTCTCTGGATAAAGGCTACCGTCAGCGTGCATCAGCTCGATATTGCCGGCACAGATCCCGACCTCGGGCTTGCCGTCCATGTGTGCCACCTGAATGGCGATCCGCTCCGGATACATGATGTCGTCAGAGCCGAACGGCACGATCAGGCTGCCCTTTGCACGGGCGATAGCGCCGTTGAGGGTATTGGTCAGGCCCTGATTCTGTTGCACACGAAAATCGAAACCGTACTGCGCCTGCAACGCGCTGATGCGCTCGACGCTGTCGTCCTTCGAACCGTCATCGATCACCAGCAGTTCAATGTTCTTGTAGCTCTGATTAAGGACGCTGAGGATGCTTTCCTCAATGTACGGACCGTGGTTGTACGAGGCGATGATCACGGTGACGAGAGCGTTGGCTTCGCTCATGGCTCTTTCTTCGCTCAAGGCTTTCTCTACGCTCACGGCTGTTCCTTGCGGGCCTGTTCGAGGCCAGAGTCGATCAGGTCCAGGTATTCCTGACGGAACACCTCGATGTCGTGTTGTTCCTGCAGATAGCGGTAGGCCTGTTCGCCCTTGGCCCTGAGTTCGTCGTCCGACAGCGCGAGATAGGTATCCAGCGCGGCGACCAGACTCGGTACGTCCTTGGGCGTGATCGCCAGACCACCGGCACCTTCGATCAGCGGCAACATCGCCGGCACGTTCGAGGCAATCACCGGCAGGTGCCCGCTCATGCCTTCAAGCAACGCCAGGCCCAGACCTTCAGCCAGCGATGGCATGGTCCAGATGTCGAACGCGCGCACGTATTGCAGAGCGTTTTCCTTGAAGCCCAGCAGGTGTGCTCGACCGCTCAGGCCCAGTTGCTCGATCTCGGCCGCCAGCGGCGCTTGCAGGCGTCCGGCACCGATGATTGCCAGTTGAGTGTTCGGGTATTTGTCCTTCAGTGCGGCGAAGGCCTGCAACAGATAGGTGTGCCCCTTGACCGACACCAGCCGCCCCAATGCGCCGATCAATCGGACATTCGGGTCGAGGCCCAACAACTCGCGAGCTTTTTCGCGGCTGTGTTGCAAGCCCTCGGCCTGCTCGATGTCGATAGCATTGGTGATGGCGTAGGTGTTCTGGTCGGTGAAGCCGCAGTCGCAATCGAGCAGGTACTGTTTGACCGCCGGCGACACACCGACGAAGCGCCAGTGCCGATCGATCAGACGCTGGGTCTGCCGACGCCGGTAGAAGCGATCGTATTCGCCGAAACCGTGGGAGATGCCAATGCACAGCGGCACCTTCAACCAGCGGTTGAGCGCGAGCATCATGTTCACCGGTTTGAAGCGATTGCAGATCACCACGTCGAACTTTTCCCGGCGACAGAACTTGTACAACTGCCACATCGCCCGCAGGCGCATGCCCTTGAGCGACTTGTCGGAAAACTCGAAGTACACCGAATGGTCGGCGCGGCTCACCGGCTCGCCCGGCCCCGGTTTGCCGCGCAGGAAAGCGGCGGTGATCTCATAGCGCTCGCTCGGCAATGCCTTGACGATCTGTTCGGCAAGGTCGGCAAAGTCATGGGCTTTGACGTTGTAGTCGGGTTGCAGCTGCAACACCTTGAACCGTTGACTCATGACTCTCCCCGCTGGACGCCTGTCTCACCGTGCTTCAGTAGCCAGAACAACTCCTGGCGCCTGACGGCTTTTCGAAAAAATTCGTTTTCGCCGTATACCGACGAGGCCCGACCGGCCAGCAGGCGCTGGATCACCCGGCGCAGGCGACGCTTGAACGGTGCCGGCGGCTGCAAGTCATGCATCATGCCCAGCGCCATGGCCTTGTCGCGTTGCAACTCGATGGACAGCGGCAGGCACAGCGGCTGCATCGGCACTGCCGAATCGAAGGCCGGCGGCAAAGCGATGCCCTGCCCGGTGCTGCCCATCGGCCAACGGTCGTTGTCATGCAGATGGTTGGCGTAGCCGAGCAACGTCGGCTGCCAGTCGAGACCGTGCAGCGCCTGCAACACCGCTTGCTGGGCGCAGAGGTGATCGGGATGCGGATCGAGGGTCGGATGCGGCAGCACGATCACCTCCGGACGTGCGCGCAGCAGCACTTCACGCAGGTCGGCCAGCAGGTTGTTCCAGGTCGGCGCGCCATCGGCATCGCCGGGCAAGGTGAACGGATTCAACTGGCGAAACAGTCGCGTGTCGCTCAAGTCCGCTTCGCGCGAAGCCACCACCTGATTCGGCGCAGCCTGCATCGCTGCCAGTTGCAGACAGAAGTAACCGAGCTGCACGCAGTGCTCCTGCGGTACACCGGCCCAACGCGGTACGGCGAGGCTGTCCCAGGCGCGCAACCGGCCCTTGAGCCGTGCCGCCTCGACCTTGCTCATGCCCATCTGTTGATAGTGTTCGGCTTCGATCTCGCCAGCGGTCAGGGTGACGATCCAGGCTTCGTCGGCCTGGCTGTACAAGCCATAAGCCGCCAGTTCGGCATCGTCGGCGTGCGGGGCAATCACCATCACCCGCTGACGGCGGTAATCCGGTTGCTCCAGCGCCCACAGCACCGGCTCGCCAAAGACCCGGCAAAAGCGCCCGCGCAAGCGCAGCTGACCTTGCGCCAAGGCTTGCGCCTGACCGCTGAGGTTCAGGTAACGCAGGCCATTGACCCCGCGCTCGAAGGTTTGTGCATCAGGATGCGCCCCGCCGAGCAGTTCGACGCGTGGATCGAGAAAACGTCCCAGCCAAGTGCTTTTGACCTTTATCGCGAGGATCAACGTCGCTTCGTCGACCAGCATCACGCCTTCGTCCAGACGCAATTGCTCGCCGCTCAAATGCACCTTCGGCTGCGGTGTGAACGGCGGAAAGCTGTATTGGTAATCGTCTTTCGGCGAATAGAACAGGTGATCGGCAAACCACGCTTCATGGGCGACCCAGCCAACAACTGCAAGCACCAACGGCAACCACCACTTCACCAGCACACCGAGCGCGATCAACACGACCAGGGCGATCAGCAAGGTGATGCGTTTATTGCGACGATGACGCTTGAGCAGTTGCTGTTTGCGGCTCATGGGCTGACTCATACGGTGAACACCGGCACAGGATTGCACCAGCGATCCTTGTATTCACGGTCGGCGCGACCGAAGGAAAACCGCAGTGGCTTGTCCAGTACCCGCGCATGCTCCCAGGCGCTTTGCGTATTGAGAAAGCTCAACACGCTGCCGGGGCTGAATTCACGGGTCTCGGGGTCAACGCCGCCGTTGATGTACTCGACGCTGATCCACTCCGGCGCTTCGACGCGGTACACCAGTTGAATGGCTATCGGTGCATCGTTGAGGAAAATCACCGAGCCGATCAATAGTTCGCGCAGCAGCTCGATGACTTCAGCCATGCGCGCCGCGCCGGTGGCCGGGAAGCCCCAGCGACGCTGGAACAGATCACAGTAGATCGCCGCCAGTTCGGCGCTGGAGAACTCGCCGACCGGGCGCACCACACCACCCGCCTCTTCCAGCAGGCGCAGTTCGCGGCGCTGGTTGTAGCGAAACTTCTTCGACAGTTCTTCGGGGGTGCGGGCCATGGCCAGTTGCTCGGTCTGCAACTTCATGCCGCTGAAGCGGTTTTCGTTGAGCGCCGACAGATAGCGTGCACGATGGCGCAACGGCGCCTGGGCATCGGCGGCGGCCGGCAGGATCAGCTCGGCATTGCCGAGGTCGAACAGGCCTTTCTTGCCGTTGCGCTTGAGCACGTCTTTGGACAGCGCCAGATCGCGGCCCCAGGTCGGGATCGCCGCTTTGACGTCACCGCCCTGCTCCCAGGCCAGATAGCGCACCGGGATGCCGGCCAGATCGGCCAGACGCTCGACCACCATAGGATGCGTCGCGACGCTGCCGCCAAAACGCTGCCAGGCGGTGGCATAGGTGGAGGCGTCAACGGGCGACCAGCCACGTTCGCGCCAGCCTTGAAATCGGTTGAGCATCAGCCCCTCGGTGCCAGATCGGTAACTTGCGGCAGACGCCAGAAGGTGTCGCGCACCGCACGGTCGGAGAAACGCTCACGCAGGCGATCGAGCATCAGCTCGGCACACTGCCGACGCTGCTGATCATCCATACCGGCCAAATGTTGCAGGCCTTGTGCAAGGTGCTCGGCATCGCCCAGCGGGAACAGAATGCCCACGCCCTCGACCACTTCCTTGGCCCCGGCACTCGCCGTGGCGAGCAACGGTACGCCGGCGGCCATGGCCTCCAGCAGCACCATGCCGAACGGTTCGCGATCGGAGCTCAGCGCAAACACATCGAAGGCACGGAAGTAATTGCGCGCGTCCGGCACTTGACCGAGAAACAGCACGCGATCACCGATACCCAGCTCGCGGGCCAGTTCCTTGAGGTCCTGTTCCAGACGCCCCTTGCCGAGAATCACCAATTGACTGTTGCCCGGCAGACCGGGCAACGCCGCGGCAAAACCGTGCAGCAACGTCGCCTGATCCTTGTCCGGGTGCAGCCGCCCGACGTTGCCGACAATGAACGCTTCCGCCGCCAGCCCGAGGGTCTCGCGCGCTTCGCGGGCCGACACTTGACTGGCCTGCAAGGCCGGTACGTCGATGCGGTTGTACAGGGTCTGAATGCGAGTGGACGGCCATTTCGGCAGGCAACGACGCATGTCGTCGCGCACCGCATCGGACACGCCGAGCAGGCTCAGGCGCTTGCGGAAAATGTGCGCGAACAGCTTGCGCGTGCCGCGTTTGTAATCGTCAAACGCGTGGTGCACGCCAATCACCGGCAGCGAAGTGCCGAGCAAGGCGATATAGATCGGCTTGAAGCGATGGGCGATGCAGAAACTGAAATTGCGTGAAGCGGCGATCTTGCGCAGATCGCCGATGGCGCCCAGCTTCAGGCCACGAATGGCCTTGGAGCTGTATTCCATGAACAACACTTCATCGGAAGCACACGCGGCGGCCACCTCGCTATCGGCGACCCCGGTCAGAAAGACCGTGGTCACCCGATAACCGGTGCCCGCGAACAGGCTGGCATACTGCCGTGCGCAGTCGAGGAACGGCCCGTCATAGCCGTGACAGAACTGCAGCACATGGCGTTCAGCCGAGCGTGTCATAAGCGTTTGCGCCCTCTTTGACCACCAGAATATCTTCCATGATCAGATACTGTAGATCCGAACCGAAGAACATGTTCAGGGCGTCGGTCGGCGAGCATATCATCGGTTCACCACGACGGTTCAACGAGGTGTTCAGCGACACGCCGTTGCCGGTGAGGTTTTCCAGCGCCTTCATCATGTCGTAGTAGCGCGGATTGTATTCGCGCTTCAGCACCTGGGCACGGGAAGTACCGTCTTCGTGAACGACTTCCGGCACGCGGGTCTTCCACTCTTCCGCCACTTCGAAGGTGAAGGTCATGAACGGCGCCGGGTGATCGATCTTGATCATCTGTGGCGCAACGGTGTCGAGCATCGACGGGCAGAAAGGCCTCCAGCGCTCGCGGAACTTGATCTGGTGGTTGATGCGGTCAGCCACACCGGCCACGCTCGGGCAACCGATGATCGAACGACCACCGAGCGCACGCGGGCCGAACTCCATGCGGCCCTGGAACCAGGCCACCGGGTTGCCATCGACCATGATTTTGGCGATCTGCTCCGGCATGTTGTCG
>Ga0153931_100108_pt1 | contig 33108 bp, 19 predicted proteins | sample TSNJ015MetaG_FD_104730 | JGI IMG/M metagenome (GOLD analysis project Ga0153931, IMG submission 104730) | Attine ant fungus gardens microbial communities from New Jersey, USA - TSNJ015 MetaG | ecosystem: Host-associated > Fungi > Mycelium > Unclassified | place: USA: New Jersey, Wharton State... | reverse complement strand
GGATCACGCCGCTAGGCTCGTCGGTGGAAACGTTGTCGGTCACGTGACCGCCGATCACGACCAGGTTCTTGGTCACGGCCGGTGGCGAGGTGGAGTAGTAACCGCCTGGGGCGAAGCTGCCGATATTGGCACGCAGGTCGACCTGGCCTTTGTCACCGAAGTCTTCACACATTTTGCCGGTGTCGGCATCCAGGGCGATCAGACGGGTGTCGGCAGTCGGTACGAAAATGCGTTTCGGGCAGACGGCGCTGACCGGAGCAGTGCTGGCACTGCCGGTAGGGCTTTGCTCGGAAGCGTACACGGCGTCATCGTGATACGACACGCCACGGCAGGTCATGTGCGCCCAACCTTTGAAGTTCGCGGCACCTTCGGTGCTGATCTTCGGGTCGAAACGCCAGATTTCCTTGCCGGTGTCCGGGTCCAGGGCAATCACCTGGCTGTGCGGCGTGCACACATAGAGCATGCCGTTGACTTTCAGCGGGGTGTTTTCTGCGGTGGTTTCACCGGGATCGCCTGGGCCAGGGATGTCGCCGGTGCGGAAGGTCCACGCCGGTACCAGCTTGTGGGCGTTTTCCGGGGTGATCTGCGCCAGTGGCGAGTAACGATCACCGAAGGCCGAACGACCGTAGGAGTTCCAGTCGCCATCGGCCTGGGCCGGTGCAGCGCTGGCCATGCCAGGCACGGCGTCGCAGTCGAGCTGACCGGTCTTGACCATTTCACCCGGGTTGGTGAATTGGCTGGCCAGGGCGGCAGCGCCCGCCAGCACCACGGCCACGCTCAGCGCGCCGGTGCCCAGCGGCGCAGGCTGGCCGCGCAGCAACGGACGGCGAAACCACGGCAGCAGCAAGACGATGCCCAAGGCGAACAGCAGGGCCAGGCGCGGCACCAGCTGCCACCAATCCAGGCCGACTTCCCACAGTGCCCACACGGTGCTGGCGAACAGCACCAGTGCGTACAGACCCAGCGCAGCGCGGCGGGTGGCCAGCAGCAAAACGCCGGTGAGGGCGATGCCAATACCGGCCAGCAGGTAGTACAGCGACCCGCCGAGCATGCTCAGCTTGACGCCGCCGGCCAGCAAGGCCAGCCCCATGATCAGCAGCAAGATCCCCAGCAGCCTGGGCAGCAGGCGGCTTGGGCTTGAAGCACCATCAGTGCTCATAGTGTGTTTCTCCGTGACGTTGGAATTATGTAACCCCGTGCTTCACTGTAGATGACGATTCGGCGCGGGCTTGGTTCAGCGTTAATTCGGTTTTTCTGGGGATAAGAGGGTTATCCACAGGCGGGCGATTTATTCCCGTGCGCAGGTCGGTATAAGACAGCGCTGTCTCTGAAGAGGGGTAAGTTCGGCAAGGTGGGATCGACCGCAGGCATGAAACGTTTCAGTTTGTTGCGGCAAGGATAAAGCGCCTTCTCGAATTGAGAAAGACTAAATCGAGAGATGCATCATTTCAGTTCTGGTAACAGTGACAGAACGTCGCTGCAAAAATGGCTGCGCAACCCCAATTCCCAAGTTGGATTGAGAGGGTGGCGTGCTGGTTTGTCGTGGCGAGCGGGCTTGCCCCGCGTTGGGGCGCGAAGCGGCCCTGATCAATGAGAAATGCGGTGTATCAGGTACAGCTCATTGACTGATTTTAGGGCCGCTTCGCGCCCCAACGCGGGGCAAGCCCGCTCGCCACAGGAAGCACTTTTGCTACCAAAAACTGATCCCAAGGGGGCGTTAGAAAGTGGTACGCACACCAAATTGCACACTGCGCCCCGGCGCCGGTGCGATATCGCGCAGGATCGAGCTGGCATAGCGCACGGTCTGGTTGGTCAGGTTTTCGCCATTGACGAACGCCAGCCACTGACTGGCGCCGACGTTGAAGTGATAACCCGCGCTCGCGCCCAGGGTGGTGTAGCCATCGGTACCGCTCTCGTTACTCGGCACACGCCCCTGGCCTGCCGCATGTTCGACGTCGATCCGCGCCTGCCAGCGGTCCAGTTCCCACAGCAAACCGCTGTTCAAGCGCAGCGGCGCGATACGCGGCAAGGCTTCGCCGGTGTCCAGGTTGGTTGCGCGGGTGTAATCGCCTGACAGCTCCAACGCAAACTTGCCGTAGGCACTTTCGCCGAGTTTCCAGTGATCCTGGGCTTCGAAACCTGCGAAACGTGCACGCACGCCCGAGTACCTGTACTCAGGGATGCCGCCCGCGTCCTCTTCGCCGTCATCGTTCAGCGTACGTCCGGTGCCCAGCAGCCCGATGTAGTTGGAGAAGCGGCTGTAGAACACCCCGAAGCTGCCCTTATGGGTGCCATTGTCGAAACGCAGCGCCAAGTCGCTGGACACGGCTTTTTCTTTTTTCAGGTTGGCATCGCCCAACTCATAAGTGCCGGTGGCGACGTGGGCACCGTTGGCGTACAGCTCGTAGAAGGTCGGCGCGCGCTCGGTGTAGCCCAGGGTCGCGGCCAGCGACCAGACCGGCGTGAGCCTGTACACGGCGCCGGACGACAGGCTGCCGGCGGTGAAGTCATGGGTTTTATCCGCATTGGCGAAGCGCGCATTGCCCTTGGCGTCCGGGTCGACGCTGGTGTGTTCCAGGCGAGCGCCGAGGCTGAGTTTGAGGCGCTCGGTGGCCTGCATGTCTTCGAGGATAAACAGGGCGCCGGCGTTGGTGTCGGTCTGCGGCACGAAGGCTTCTTCGCCCAGGGCTGAGAATTCGTTGCGGGTCACTTGCGCGCCGACCACGCCATCGAATGGGCCAATCGGCTGATGGCGAGCTTCTACGCGCGCCTCGTAACCCTTGTTCTTGAACACCGTGCCGGTTTCGCCGCCTTCGATTTCGCGGTGTTCGTAGTCGGTGTAGCCCGCGTCGAGTTTCACCGAGGTGAACGGGCCCTGCAGGTTGCGGATTTCGGAGGCGAAGGCGTAGTGATCCTGCTTCATGCGGATGCGCACGTCCTGCTCGGCAGGTGAGCCGTAGTTTGCATCGTAGTTGCTGTAGGACAGGCCGGCGTAGCCGTCGTCCCAGGTGTAGGAACCACCCACCGCGCCACCGTCCTGGCGCCCGTCGCTGTTGCCCAGGCGGCCGTTTTTGCCGGGGCCATCTTCGGTGTCCGGGGCGTGGCGGCTGCGCGCAAAACCGGGGATTTTCAGGTCGTTGAATTCCCGCGCGTTCGCGTCCAGGTGCAAGGCGAAGGAGCCGTTGCCGGCCTCCAGTTTGCCGGCGCTGCTGCGGGTGGTGTCGGCGCCGCCGTAGCGCAATTCACCGGCACCGTGGATGCCTTCGATGGCTTCGGTGGGGATGCGGTTGTCGAAGGTGTTGACCACGCCGCCAATGGCGCTGCCGCCGTACAGCAGGGCGGCCGGGCCGCGCACGATTTCAATGCGCTCGACGTTGACCGGGTCCAGCGGCACGGCGTGGTCGTAGGACAGTGACGAGGCGTCCAGCGCGCCCACGCCGTTGCGCAGGATACGAATGCGGTCGCCATCCTGGCCCCGAATGATCGGCCGGCTGGCACCCGGGCCGAAGTAGGACGAGGACACGCCCGGTTGCTTGTTCAGGGTTTCGCCGAGGCTGCCTTTTTGTTGCAGGGTCAGGTCATCACCTTCCAGCACTGTGGTCGGTGAGGCGAGCTGTTCGCTGCCCAATGGATTGCCAGTGATGACTTGGGGTTGCAGTTCCAGGGCGTGGGCTTCGGAGCAGATCAGCACAGCGGCGGCAAGTGGGGTCAAGCGCCAGAGAGAAGAGAGGGACATCGAACATTCCTTGGCAAAACGGCACAAAAAAGAGAAGGCTGAAACGGTATCGGGTCAGTTACTTTTGATATTTATCGTTACAATATAACATCTCTTTTTTCGCTGGAAAGGGGAACTTTTCTCCAGGGTCTATATTCAATGCAGTGCTTCCACCTGTACGCCCCGTCGGCTAAGGTGCGCGGCTGTGTTTCCTCTTAGTGCAAAAGGCCCGGCATGACCGCGACAAGCAACGACCCGCTCCACGGTGTGACCCTGCAGCACGTCCTCACCACCCTGGTGGAACACTACGAATGGGCAGGCCTGGCCGAACGCATTGATGTGCGCTGCTTCAAGAGCGATCCGAGCATCAAGTCGAGCCTGACGTTCCTGCGCAAAACTCCATGGGCGCGGGAGAAAGTCGAAGGGTTGTACGTGAAGCTGATGCGTACCAAACGCCCACTGGACTGAGCCCATGAAGCGTTTCATCGCGGCTGCGGCACTGGCCGGCTGGGTAGGGTTGGCGATTCAGCAATACCTGATTTTCTATTCGCGCTGGACCGCGGGCGCCAGCCTGCTGGGCGGGTTGATCAACTTTTTCAGTTTCTTCACGGTGCTGACCAACACATTGGTGGTGGTGGTGCTCAGCTATGCGCTGGTCAGTCGGGATTCAGCCGCCAAGCGGTTTTTTCTGGCGCCCAGGGTCAGTAGCGCGATTGCTGCGAGCATCGTCGTGGTGAGCCTGGCGTACAGCTTGCTGCTGCGGCATTTGTGGAGCCCCACAGGTTTTCAGTTCGTCGCCGATGAATTGCTGCATGACGTCATGCCGGTGCTGTTTGTGATTTATTGGTGGCGGTGTGTGCCTAAGGGCACGTTGCGTTTCAACCACATCGGCGCCTGGGTGATCTACCCGTTGGTGTACTTCGGCTATGTGCTGCTGCGCGGGCATTTGCTCGGGCAGTATCAGTACCCGTTCATTGATGTGGACACGCTCGGTTATCCACAAGTGTTTGTGAATGCCGGGGGGATTCTGGCGGGGTTTATCGGGATTTCATTGGCAGTGGTGGGGCTGGATAAATGCTTAAAGCCGCCGCGAAACTAAGGGTGGGAGCGGGCAAGTCCGCTCCCACCGTTTCGACCTCGATTGGCTTACTCTTCTTCGCTGCCGTCTGCACGCCAGTAACCCACAGCCTTGAGAAACGCTTCATTGACCTGATGCGTGTCCAGCAGCACGCGGCGCACTTGGCGCGACAGCTTGGTTTCCGTCGCCACGAAGCTGTACAGCGAGCCGCTCGGCAGCGTCAGTGTGCGAACGGTCTCTAGCAGGTCGTCCTGGCCGCGTATTACCCAGATCACTTGCACATCGGCGGCACTGTTCAGCACTTGCTGTTCTGCGGCATTGGCGATTTCAATCACTGCCAGCACCTTGCGGCCCGCCGGTAATTCTTCCAGGCGCCGGGCGATGGCGGGCAGGGCGGTTTCATCGCCGATCAACAGGTAACTGTCGAACATATCCGGCACGATCATCGAACCGCGTGGCCCACCGATGTACAGGTGCTGGCCGACCTGCACCTGCTCGGCCCAGGTAGAGGCAGGGCCATCGCCGTGCAGCACGAAGTCGATGTCCAGTTCACCGGTGTTCAGGTCGAAACGCCGTGGCGTGTAGTCGCGCATGGCCGGTTGTGGGCCCTCGCCCTTGATGCTGAAGTTCGGGCTTTCCAGCGCGGCCTGTTCGGCGGCGTTCTGCGGGAACAGCAGCTTGATGTGGTCGTCGCTGCCCAGGCTGATAAAACCTGCCAGCTCGGGCCCACCCAGAGTGATGCGGCGCATGCGCGGGGTGATGTCGGTCACGCGCAGCACTTCCAGGCGGCGGCGCTTGATCTCGTGGGTGACGCGGTGGATGGCTTGCGTATTCATTGAGCTTTTCCCTGGACTGGTTGAACGGCCGGGCCGTCGACAATGGCTTGAGCGGTGCTGTTGAGCAGCGCCGCGACACGCGCGATTTCTTCCGGGCTCCAGCGCCCGTGGTGCAGCTGCAAGGCATGGCGCAGGTTGTGCACCGCCTCGTGGATTTCGGGCGGGCGATCATGGCCGCGCAGCGAGCGTTTGCTGACGTCGATGCGCATGCGCACGCCTTCCAGGGCAATCGCCTGCTCACTTAAGGAAAGACGACCAGCGTCGGTAATTGTGTAGCGTTTTTTTCCACCTTCGGTATCGCCGGTCACCAATTCGCTTTCTTCAAGAAAGGTCAGGGTCGGGTAGATCACGCCGGGGCTGGGGCTGTAAGCGCCGTCGAACAGGCCTTCGATCTGACGGATAAGGTCGTAGCCGTGGCAGGGCTGTTCGCCGATCAAGGCCAGCAGCAGCAATTTCAGGTCGCCAGGGGCAAACACGCGTGGACCACGACCACCGCGTTCGCGGCCGGGGCGTTTTTCAAAACCGTCACGGCCATCACCGTGGTCGCGTTGGTGGGGATGCTCTCTCATTTTCGCTTTCTCCGCTTTGGTTAAGATACAACGTAAGATATATCTTTGATCGGCGAAAGACTGAGGCGACCAACGGTCGGTGGCCAGCGGTCTGGTCTTTTCAAGACAGCGGCCAGAGGTGTGAATGACAGGTAGAGTTAATGCTCAACTTTTTAAGTGTCGATGTTTATCCACAACATGACTGTTGTGGTACTGTTCTGACGGACTTTTATTCCACAGTTAAGTTGCGATTATAGACGTGTAGTACTGTTCTTACGGATCAATTAAAAGTTTTGGCAATGTGCCATCTTTTTCCCTCAAACATTATTAATTAAAGCCACAGGCGTATAAGAAATGGCGGGCATCCTGGTTATTTGAATTGCTTGATCATTACGGTGCTTTTCAAACATTGATAAGCGCGTAATGCCCTTCGCACGTTGTGCCGTGTCTGGTGTTCAACGTTCAGCGATATATCTCAATGCAAATAACAGGTGTCGACTATGTTCAAGAAGTTCGCAATCGCTGCCCCTTTGGCTGCCATGGCGCTGTCCTCCATGGCGTTCGCGGCCGGTGAGGCCAATCACACTGTCAATATCAAGGCGAGCATCCCGACCACCGTGTTCCATGTGCAGCCGCGCGACCCTAACTGGGGCCGTGACGAGGCCATGGCCTATAACCTGGCCAATGGCGAGTTGGCGCCGTTGTCTGCGGTCTACGACATGCGCAACACCAACGGGTCTATTCACGCTTATATCGATGGCGGCCCGGCAGTGCTGTTCAACGGTGATGCCACGCAAAACATTCCACTGACCGCCACCTTGAATGGTGTGGTGCTCAGTGGCACGCCTCAGGAAGTTGTCAACGAAGCTGATGCCACGCCGGGCCTGGGCGCCGTACTGCGTATCGACGCCGCCAAACCTTCGGCGACTCAGCGTGGCAACTACACCAGTGTCATGCCGCTGGTATTTGACGCGGTGCTGCCAGCTCTTTGATGGTAATGAGTGCCCCTTGAGCCTCGTGCTTGTGGGCATCGCGTCAGCAGGCCGGCTGGTTGTTCAGGGGCCGCCGGCCTGATTTTCATTCTTGTCATTTGGCATTCAGAGTATGTGTTCATGTTCCCGATGACTCCCATCGCGGCGGCGCTTGCGCTTTTTTTTTGTGTGGGTGCCCTGGCGGCGCCGAATTCCGGTGTTGAGAACCCTGGCAGTCTGATCGCTCAGGCCCAAGGCCTGCCCACCGGGTTCAGTGATCACTTCTTCGATGTACCGCTGGCCGTGCGGGTCGACCTTGACCAGCAGTTGCTCGGCGAAGCGTTAATCGTGTTGTCCCGGGATGACCGCGTCACCCTGCTCGAATTTACCGACGTGGGCGACAGCAAAGTCCCACTGGCGACCCGCGACACCTGGCAGGCCATCCTTGAAAAAGGTGTGGCGCTGGGCGCATGTAGCCAGGCGTGCCCCGCGCAGATGCTGTCTACCCACTACAGCCTCGAGAGCTCGCAGCTTTCAATCATCACGCAAAACGTCGAACGCGCCGACGACGCCCCGCGCTACTACGCGCAGCCGGAAGGCGGCAGCCGTGGCTTGATCGTCAACAATCAACTGAACCTCAATGGCGGCCAGGACGAAGACCTCGGCGGGCGTTACGGCTTGCAAGCGAGCGCCAGCCTGGGCAATTGGAGCCAGGTGTTCAACCTGCAACTGGCTCGCCAGAGTGGCGACGAAGAACACCTGCGCCACGCGATCCACGAGCTGTATACCCAGCGCGAGCTCGAAGGACGTTTTCTGCGCCTGGGCCATTTCACGCCCAATTCCGATGGTCTGACCCGACAGCTGCGCAGTTTTGGCGCCAGCCCCGACACGGCCCTGGGCGTGATGTACGGCAGCTCCGACACGCTGGCGATCAACAATGCCAAGGCCAGCGTCTATCCGATCTACGTCACGGCCAATCGTCAGGCGTCCGTGGAGATCTACCGCAATGGCCTGCTGCTCAACAGCCAGTCAGTGGCGGCCGGCCTGCAGACGCTCGACACCCGCCCACTGCCCGGCGGTATCTATGAGGTGCAAGTGCGCCTGGTGGAAGACGGCGTGACTGTCAGTACCTCCCAGGAGCTGGTGTACAAACCGAGCAACTGGCGCAATGCCGACGACCGCTGGCGCTACAACGTGTTTGCCGGCAGGGAAACCAAATTATTCAGCAACTGGGACGACCAGGCCTCCGGCGCCATCACCACCGGCGCCTCCGTCAACTACCTGTTGCACCCTCGGGTGATTCTTGGGTTGTCGGCACGTGAAGTGCGTGAGCAATTGCAATACGGCGGTTCGGTGGACTGGACCGTCGCCAACAACACCAGCGTTTACGCCAACGTGTATGAGACACAGGAACACGGCACCGGGATGGACCTGCAGGCGCTTTACACGCTGGGCACCACCAACCTGGTGTTCAGCCACAACCGCAGCTGGCTCGACACCCGCGACACCTACGACACGCTGCCCGACGGCACGCGGTTGCGGCGCAACACCTTTGTCGGCGAAACGAGCAACACCGCGTTGTCGGTCAACCACCGTATCGATGCGCTCAACTCCTGGAACGTGCGCCTGTCCCACAGCCAGGGCAATGTCGAAGGCGCCGGTCTGGACCTGGGCTGGAACCGGCGCAGTACCTTGATGGGCAGCGACGCCAACTGGCGCTTCTCGGCGTTCGACCGACCGGGCACCAACGGCACTGACGATCAGCGCAACCGTGGCATCGACGTCACGTTGAGCCTGGCGCTGGGCACCGATGGTCGCCAAGTCTCAGGCAGTGTCGGTACTCGCACGGCGCGTGATGGCGGCCGTGACAACAATGCCTCGATCACCTTGCGCCAGGACCTCACCGACCACCTGCTGCAAAGCGTCTCGGCCACTGCCATCACCGACACTTATGGCGTTGGCCTGTCGAGCACGGCCAGCTTCAGTACCGACACGGTCAGCGGCGACGGCTTCCTGCAGCGCAGCTCGTTCAACAATAAATTCACCGGCGGCCTGAACCTCAACAGCACGTTCGTGGCCGGCGCCGACAAGGCGCTGCTCACCAGCCAGTACCACGGCACGGGCGCGGGCATGATCATCGATGTCGAGACAGACCTCGACGCCATCACCCTGCGCGCCGATGACGTCAGTGGCGGTGGCGCGGTCTTGCGCCCCGGTCGCAATTTTGTGCCGCTGGCCGCCTACAAAAGCAGCAGCGTCAACTTCGATTTCGACGGCAATCATCCGCCCGCCGCCAACATCCAACCGGCGCGCACTACGTATCACTTGAACAAGGGCGGGGTGGACTACCGCAAGGTCACCGTGCTGAAAACCGTGTCGGTGCTGGGGCGTCTGCTCGATGCCCAGGGTCGGCCGCTCAAGGGGCATCACGTGATCAACCACGCCAGCCGTGGGGTCAGCGAGGTGGACGGATTCTTCTCGATGGAAATGAGCGCCAGCTCGCCCACCCTGCAAGTGCGCTACCAGAACCAGTTGCTCTGCCAGTTCCGCCTCGACCCGGCCAACGCCCCGAACGAAAACGACGTGCTGATGATCGGCGACCTGCGTTGCACCCCCGACACGCTGGCCGATGCCAACTTCAGCGTGGAAACCGCCGGCTGATGGCTGCCCGCACCTTTGAACCGGAGAATGTATGAAGTCAGTCGCTGCAACCAGAAGCGCCTTTGGGCCGTGCCGTGCGCTGGCCCTGATCATGGGTTTGTTCAGCACACCGGCGCAGGCGTTTGTCGAAGAGATCACCGCCGTGTTCCGTCCCGACCCGGGCAACCCGATGGTCAACAAATTCGAGAACACCACGCCGGAAAGCGGGATTTGTCCCGGGCATATTCCCGCGCGGTGCAAGGCGATGAATATTTTCACCATTCGCAGGCCCTTCTCAGCGGCATCAAGCGAGCCCGTGCTGGCTTATGCCGAGCCGCGCAAAGGCGCTTATTTCAAAGTGCCCTCGGCCTGGCGAGACCTTCAGGTCACCCACCAGGCGACCGGTGAAACCGAGACGGTCCAGATGCGTATAGCCGGAGTGGGCGCGCGCTGGGATGTCACCTACCCACCGGGAGTCAGTGGCTGGGCGACGACCAGCATGCCTCAGTGGTCGTACTACTGGCAGCATGCGCCAGCGCCTTGCCAGGGCGTGAATTACCTGGCGGCCTCGCCGTCCTTTGCGTTGTTTTTCTGGATCGTCCCCGAGAATGCCGGTGCCTGCAGTGTGACGGCCGGCACTGACATACCCTGGATGTACTACAGCAATTTTGAATACGCCTACGAACTCAGGACCCCGAACCCGCTCACCATGAGGGCCGGTGATTACGCCGGCAGCCTCACCTACACCTTCGGGCCAGGTGGGGATTTCGACATCGGCGATGTGATGCAAACCAGCGACACCGTCGCCACCTTCAACTTCCAGCTCACCGTGGAGCACGCGCTCAAGGTCGATATCCCGCCCGGTGGCAACCGCGTCGAGCTGATCCCCCAGGGCGGCTGGCAAGCCTGGCTCAACCAAGGGCGGGCACCGGCGCGTTTGTACCGTGACCAGACGTTCCGCATCGCCACCAGTTCGCGTTTCAACATGCAGCTCGAATGCTCGATCGTCATGGGCAACACCTGCGGGCTGCGCAATGCCGAGGGCGATGAAGTGCCGCTGCAGGTCGCGGTGACCTTGCCCAGCGGCCTGGTCGATCAGTACGCACAAACGGTGAACAAACTGGCGCTGCGTCTGGATGGCGTCGGCAGCGAGCTGTTTCAGCCGTTGCATTACATCAACGACCGGCCCGGCACCCTGCACTTCGAGGTGCAGCGAGACGACATGAGCGAAATGCTCAAGCGGCCCGGGAGTACCTATTCGGGCGTGGTGACCGTGGTCTGGGATTCGCAGGTCTAGACGGCCATCCGCATTCCCGGCCCGTGGGTATCGCGCGGGCCGTGTTCAATTATCGAGGCGTAATCAAACATGAAACAGGCAGTGTTATGGATCGGGTTGTTCCTTTGTGCCCTCGGTGCCCAAGCGGCCCCGGCGATCAACGTCGGCGTGGTGTATGACTACCTCGAGCAGGATCGCAGTTCCTATCTCAAGCGCGTGTCCAACACCGGCACGAGCACGGCGTTCATCCGCGTCGACGTGCTGGAGATCGTCTACAACGCCGATGGCACCCATCGCGAGGTGCCGGTTGCATCGCTCACCGACGGCGATGGCAACGCAACCCGGCGCGACGGCCTGATGGCGAGCCCGGCGCGGCTGATCGTTCCGGCCAACGGGCGCCAGGGCACGCGCCTGTTGTACATGGGGGCAAGGGACAAGGAGCGTTATTTCCGTGTGCGCTTTATTCCCGTAGTGCCGGAGAAGGACGATAACTTCGCTATCACCGACGAAGAACGGGCCGACTACAAGGACAGCCTCGCGGCCGGAATCAACGTCATGGCGGGTTACGGCACGGTGTTTTTCGTGCGACCCAAAGCCACGCGTTTCGATACGCAGATCAACCAGACAGCCAACCAATACCAGCTGCGTAACAACGGCAACAGCGTGGTGGTGCTGGATGAGTTTCGTGACTGTTCGCTCACCGCAAAAAGCGACTGCCTGCCAACCACCAAGCATCACATCCTGCCGGGGCGCCAGCTGGTGTTCGAGAAAAAAACCGACCGCACCTACGGCTTTCAGCTGATTGAAGGGCAGAACAAAAAACCGGTCACAGTCAACAGCAACGGGTGATGACGATGGTCAAGCAACTGACAAGGTTGGCGCTGTTTGCAGTGCTGGTATTGGTGGCCGCCCAGGCCTGGGCGATTGAGTCCCGTCACGCGTTCGATGTGTCGGTGACGATACCTGTGCACGATGCCTACGTGCTGCCTTCCGAGCCCGATTGGATGGGGCATGATCAAGTGCTCGCCTGGAACCTGGTGACCGCTGAGCTGAGCCGCCTGCGCAAGAATTTTGATGTTAAAAACCTTACCGGCGCAGTGGCTGCGCGGCTGGGGGCCGAGCCCTATCTGTTCAGCGGCCGCCAGCGGATTGATCTGCAAGTGCTGTTCAACAAGGTGCCGCTGACCCTGGAGAGTACCGAAGTGGTCAACGCCGCCGAGGCGCGCGTGGGGCGGCGCGCGGAGTTGGAAATCGCCGCGATCAAGCCCGTCGACGGGTACGTGGCCGGGGACTACTACGGCACGGTGCAGATCGTGTTCGACTTCCTGGCACCTTGAGTTGAGCGTAAACCGCTCACGGGTGAACGCCGCTTGCCGAGAGACAGGCATTCGCTTGCTGGTTTTATCGAGCCACCGACCCGTTTCAAGCGCTGGGGCGGTGGCGAGAAAAACCTCTTCGCGCCGCCGCCACCTTCCTCATCGGGAACGGTTGCGGCGCCCCGTCGCCTCGTTGAGCGCCCGGCGCGTCAGACGGCGCATCCATTCCTGTTCGTTGTAGCCCAGGTCGTTGAGCAGGCGGTTGTAGTGCGCGTCGTCCAAGGGCTCGGCGGTGAACACCACGCTTTCGGGCACCTGCACCGCCTCGGCCAAGTGCTTGAGCGATGCGCGAAGGCGCTCGCGTTCGGGCTCCGGCAACGCCTGGGCATTGGCCCATTGCGCCTGCGCTGTTTGCAGATCATCCAGCGCCAGGAAGCGCTCGCCGTACTCACGCTCGTTGTCACGGTACTGGCTGTCGTAAGTGTCACGCAGGTGCTGTTCCCACCAGGGTTCGAGCAGCATCTGGTTGACCAGTCCGTCGCCTTCATCCAGCGCCAGCACCGCGCTGTAGGCTTGCTCGATCTGGGCGGCGCTGACCGCCGCGTTGACCCGGTAAAGCATGTGATCATTCAGCCAGGGCAGGTCAAGACGGCTGGCGAGGGCGGTTTGGTAGGCCAGGTGAATGTCCACCTCATCAACCTCGCCGGGCACCCCGTCGCGCACTTGCGATCTGAACCGCTGCCCAAGCCCGCCCTCGGCCACCGGGCGCAGGCGTCGGGCGATTTCCTGGCCCACGGCCTTCGCCAGTTGTTTGAGGTGGGCGCTGCCTTTGGCCAGCGTGACGAGGCAGCTTTCCAGCTCGGCGGCGGTTGCGGTATCTCGGCGGATCTCGCTGACCATGACCTCGATCCCCATTTCATTGAAAATCTGCGCCCCGGCATCCGGGCACAGGCCGGGAAAACTGGCCATCTTGAACAGGCGCTCACGCAGCTCGGTATCGTCATAGGCCGCCCACAGCAGGCGCCATACCTGCTGGGTCAGCAGTGGGCGGTTGACGGTGTAGCGTTGGCGGTCGGCGTCAGTTTCAAAAATGCCCTCGATCTCCAGCGCTTCAATGACTTCAAAAAAGCCCTGGGAACCCTGTTCCTGCTCCACCGCTTGCCACAGGGCTTGAGCGTCCTGGAGGTCGGCGCCTTGCAGGCCCTGCATCCAGAACGCGTTGTGCCCAAGCGGCTCATACGTGCGGTTGGGATCAAGGCCTGCAGCCACGCGCAAATCTTCATAGCGCAGGCGTTGCTCGTCCCTCAGGGTGCGTCGATCCAGGCGTGCGCGGGCCACCACTCTGCCCTGCGGGGAACCGGCTGCGACCTCGGGCAGGCGGTTGATCCGGGTGCCGCGCAGGTCGAGTACAAAGGCGTCATTGCGCGGGTGTGCGAACAACCCTTCGGGCCAGGTAGCCAGGTGCGTGCCGCTCAGGTAAAGCAGGCGCAACCCGGGCATATGGCTGATGTCGGGCGCCAGCGTCAACGGGTTGTTGCTCAAGTCGAGGCTCTTCAGGCGCCGCAGTTTTTTTAACCGCGCCACGTCCTCCGTCGTCAGTGCAAGTCTGTTGCCTGCCAGTTTTAACGCCTTGAGAAAACGCATCTGTTCCAGCGCCTGAGGCACCTGCGTGAGGCGATTGTCAGCCAGGTTGAGGCCACGCAAGGAAGGGAAGTGCTTGAGGAAGTCACTGTGGCGCTCGCCGAAGCCGCACTGGCTGGCGTCCAGAAATGTCACGTGCTCGAAACTGGCGCTCAGCGTGGGGAGCCTGGGCGGCAGGCGCAAGCCCTTGAAGTTGAGTGCGGCGCCTTGCTGGACGGCGCCGCGGCCGTCCGTGTATTCAGCAAACCGGTCACCCCAGCAGCGCATGATCAGATGGGCCAGGTGCTTTCTGGACACCCGTACTTCGTGATTGTCGGCGGCGTCGGTGACGCCGAGGATGACGGAGTTCTGCCAGTTCATCAGGTCCACATGCAGTTGCTGTTTTTCCACCACCAGCGTGTTCAGGGTAGTGCGCAGTTGTGCCTGGGGAATCTCCTCCAGAAATCGGTTCAAGCGCGCTTCGCTCAAGCTTGGGAACAACAGTTGCAGGGTTTGCCGGGCGTGCTCGGTGTGGGTTCGCGCGGGTGACGCGGAGCAGCGGCTGGCCGCCGGCCCACCCAGCAGGCGGCTGGTTTCGCGGCCCTGGACCATCGGCACGGGCGGTTGCGCGAGGACTTTGCGGCGCTCGGCCATGGACGCCACGCGCTGTTTGAGCCATTGCTTGAGCGTTGCACCTTCGCCCGTTTGCACACCCAATGCGTCGCGCCGGTCAGCGGGCAGGGCTTGCAGGATCGCCTCGTAAAGGTCGATGAGCGCTGACGGCCGTGAAGTCGTCGGGTCGAGTACTGCATAGCCGCGCGCCTTGCGAATCAGCACGCGTGTGGTCTCGGCTGTCGCCGGCCCGGCCTCACACAGCACGCGACCGGTTACCGCCTGTTCGCGGATTTCGATGCGCAACCGAGCAAACGTGTCGCTGTGAACCTTCAAGGTGTTGAGCACCAGTCTCTCGGTCGGGGTCGGCAGCGGCGAAGGCCAGTCAAACCCCTGAAAGGCCAGCACCGATTGGTTGGCAAACCCCAATTCACGCGCCTGGTTATGCAGGCGCAGCGGCAGTTGTCGTTGGGCGAGCGCCTGGCGTTCTTCGCCGGTGGCGCTGCCGAGCAGGGCAATGGCGGCGTTGGAGTCCAGGTACTCGAAGGGCTTGCGCAGGGTTGCAAGGCTGGGCTTGTCGGTGATTTCCCGGGTCTTGTAGACCTTGTCGGCAATCTCGGGGGCGTTGCTGAGCACGCGGTCGGCCAATTGATCGCGCAGGGTGGTGAGCCGAAGGTCCTTGGGAACATCGCCGTTGAGCATGTTGCGTAGCGCGGCGTCGTCGAGAAAGGCCAGTACCTGTTCAGGCAGGGTCCCGGACAGCGTCTGAGACAGGCTCAAGGTCAGCGTCCTGGCCTGGGTCGCGTTAACGTTGCCGAAGGTAAGCGCCGGTCCGGACAGATCATCATTGAGGCACACCTTCAGGGCGTGGTCCTGTGGCCAGCCGGGCAGCTCGGTGATGAGCTGTGGGAACCAATCCGATGAAGGCCCGTTTGGCAGCGGCGCGCCTGCACGAACCTTACGACTGATGGCTTCGGGATAGCGCTGGGCTTCAAGGCGGCCAAGGCTGGCGGCCAACAGCGGCGGCAGCGGCTGGTTGTAGAGGTGCATCGCGCGCAGCACGTCCTCATCGGTGCCGCTGGCGATGCGCAAGTCGGCCAGTTGCTGGTCGCTGAAGTCTTGTACGCGCGGGCCAATTCGGCGCATCAGGGTCTGGCTGTCCCAGCGTTGCGGCTGTTCGCCCTCGTGCAAAAACGCGCCGTCGGCATTGAACCTCACCCAGGGCTGATACGCCTGTTCACGCGTCGGGTGCACCACGCGGTGCTCGTCGGCCCTGGCATCGTGGCGCACGTGATAATGCCGGTCCTCCAGCGGCAACAGGGTTTTGTCCGTGGGCCCCTGGGTGCTGGATTGGGCGTAGGGTGCAAGGTCCGGGTTCCACAGTTTGAGCGTGCCGTCAGCCTGTTGCACCGGGTGCAGGCCTTCGACGAACGCCGACAGTTTGAGGCGCGCGACCTCGCCGATTTTTCCCGCACCGGCAAACAAGGCGAGCTGAATCAGGTTTTCAGCCACTCCCAACACATGCTCGCCAGCCTCCTGTGCATTGCCCTGGGCCCAATCGAGGAGGCCTTCAAACACGTCGTCGCACAGTTGATAGGCGCTGTAGGCCAGCATCAATTGGCCCACCACCGGCACAAAAGGAGTGACCACCAGCAAGGCCGCATTGAGGACGTCCGAGAGTATCTGCTCGAGGTTGTCCCACCAGGCCCAGCGGGCCAGCCGGTCGACGTAGGCAGTGGATACCGCCAGCTCGCGGGCGTCGTTGACGATCTTGTTGAGCTTGACCCGGTGCAGGTAGTTCCACGGGTCGTCTCGCGCCGGGTCGGCGGCGCGGTTGGGGTAATCCCGGTCAATGTCCAACAGGCGCAATGGCAGGTGTGCACGCGACTGCAACCGCGAGAAAAACACGCCGCGCTCGGCGTGCGCCACAAATTGACTGAAAAACGCCTGATACGCCGGGCCGCTGTGCAATTGACGCGTCAGCTCTTCGACGAAGGCAATCGGCGAAGGGTACTGCTTGAGCGGATGCTCGGGGTCCTGGGGCACCCAGGCAATCAGCCGTCCACGGGCGGAGCCCTGCTCTGCAGGCGTGGCGAACAGCACAATCCCGCTCAGTTGGCAGCCTGCCAGACTCAGGGTGTGACACTTCAAGGTGTGGCCATCGAGTGACAGGCCGAGCGGCGTGGCGATGAAACTCAGCAACGCGTGATGGGCGTCGTTTGCCAGGTGACCGCTGTGCAGGCCCAGATGGGCACTGCTGCGCAAATCCGCCTTGAGCTGGCTGACCACTTCGTCGCGCACGGTGCGGGCCAGCGCCGGCTGATCGAACCCCAGCGCGGCTTGAAGGCGGGCCTGGTAAAGGCCGCCGATGTCCAGGGATCGACACACGGCCTTGAAGCGCTGCGCCGTGAGTAGCGGCCCACCGGGCCGACCCCGTATCGACAGGCTGTCGCGCTGCCCACGGGCGTCTTCCGGGCCCAGGAAGGCGTGGTCGACGAAGGTGTCGCCGGCGGCGAAGTTATGCAGGGCCATGTCCAGCAACGACAGGGTTTTGCTCTGTACGCCTCGGCTGACGTCAATCACCCACCAGGCATTGGAGGCGTCTACGTACACCCGCAGCCAGGTGTTGCGCACATCGACTTCGCCGTAGTGCGTGAACAGCGCTTGCTTGAGCAGCGGCTCGGCAAAGGCGCGCAAGTCGTTGAGCGGGCCGAGGCGTTTGTCCAGCGGCGCCTGGGCGTGCCAATGGTCAGCCACGGCGCGCTTGAGTGACACGTGCTGCGCCGGCGAGGTATCGGGGTAAGGCGCAGCAGATGGAAGACCCTGGCGTTTGAGCGCGCCAATTCGCGCCGCTGTGGTGCCCTTTACCCAAGCGGGCAATGCGTTCTGGATCAACTCGAAATGACGGCCCTGGAACGGCAGGGCGCAGGAATCGGTAGGCATGGTGTGAACCTGAACAGAGAGTGGAGACTCCCTGAGTCTATTCACGCGTCGAGGCTAAAATAAGCTTTAAAAATAGTGGCTTACGCGGGTTTTAAGGCGCGTAACGGTCAACAATTCGAGGGTGAAAAATACATAACTGACACCCTGGATTCAGCGCGCCACGCACAGCGTCTGCGTGCCCGGCTGCAGGTACGGCGTGAGGATCGGCGCCATGCCTTTGAGCACTTGCACCGGCAAAGCCGACGTGAAGGTGAAATGCTCGGCCGAGGCCCCAGGGACGAAGGCGGTCAGCGTGCCGAAGTGATGCTCGCCGATGTAGAACACAAACGTTGCGGTGCGGTTGATCGATTTGGAGCTGAGGATGCGCCCACCCGCGCCCATGGCTTCGATGCGGTTGTCGCCGGTGCCGGTCTTGCCGCCCATGGCCAGCGGCGCGCCATCGGCCAGTTTGAAACTGCCGGCCACGCGTTTCGCCGTGCCCGCATCCACCACCTGAGACAGCGCGCCGCGCAGCGCCGTGGCGACTTCGCTGGGCATCACGCGTTTGCCGCGGTTGGGGTCGTTGATCACGAGCGTTTCATACGGCGTGCCGGCGGCAAAATGCAGGCTGTCGATGCGCAGCACCGGAATGCGCACGCCATCGTTGAGGATGATCCCCATCAGTTCGGCGAGGGCGGCGGGGCGGTCGCCGGAGCTGCCGATGGCGGTCGCCAGCGACGGTACCAGGTGGTCGAACGGGTAGCCGACAGCCTGCCAGCGCTGATGGATTTCCAGAAACGCTTCGATCTCCAGCATGGTGCGGATGCGGCTGTCGCGCGCGCTCTGGTGCCGGCTCTTGAACAGCCAGCTGTAGACTTCCTGGCGTTCGAATTCGCTGGCCTTGACGATCTCGCCGAAGGTCGCATCGGGGTGGTTGAGCAGATAGCCCAGCAGCCACAGGTCGAGCGGGTGCACCTTGGCAATGTAGCCTTGGTCCGGCAGGTCGTAGGCGCCGGGGCCGTAGCTTTGGTAGAGCTTTTCGAGACGCTCGTCCGTAAGCTTTTCGGGGGGCTTGGGGTTCTTCAGATGGGAGCGCACAAAACGGTTGAAGCTCTCCTGGCTGGCCTGCGGCAGCAAGTAGCGGTGCACGGCAGCCAGGCGAATCGGGGTGGGGTGCAGGCCATCCATAAAGGTGTCGAGGCGCGTCTGCGTGTCTTTGTTGCGGTACTTTTTCCAGAACTTGAGCAGGAACGCGGTGCCTTCGTGGTCGGCGAACTTGGCCAGGTATTCCTGACGGCGCGGATCGTTGTCATCTTTGAGCAAGCGCGCGCTGTTGTCTTCGCCGGAGTAGGTGGTGTAGCGCACCAGGTCGCGCATCAGGCGAATGAACGGCAGGTTAATCGACTCGCGCAGCGCATCGCGCAGGGTCGGGCTGCGGCCATTGTCTTCATTGCGAAAATTGTGGAAGTGATGCAAGCCGCCGCCGGTGAAAAACGCTTCGCCGGGGCTGGCCGAATAGGTGCGGTTGAGGGCCGCGTCAAGCATCTTCGACAGGTCGCGGTCCGGGTTCTGGATCAGGTAGTCCAGCGCCCAGCGTGACAGTGGGTCCTGTTCGGGGACCTCGACTTTTTTCAACTCGGCTGGTGTTTGCGCGCGGTAGCGATCATGCAGCTCGGTGATGATTTGCAGGTAGGTGGTCAGCACGCGCAGCTTGGCGGTGGAGCCCAGTTCCAGCTTGCTGCCTTCGTTGATATCGAAGGGTTGGTCGGTGTTGTCGGTTTGCACCCGCACCCGTGCGCCGTCGGGCGTCAGTTCGAACAGGGTGAAGCTGTAGCGCACTTGCGGCGTGCTTTGCGGGGTGAGCAAGCGCGGGCCGAGCAGGCCCATTTGCCCTGCGAAAGCGGGGTCGGCCAGGTGCTTGAGATAGTCGGTGGCCTGGGTTTGCAGGTCGTATTGCAGCGTGCTCGTAGCCGACAGGTCGAGGCGATCGAGGTCATACAGCGGACGGTTGAGCAGGCTGGCAAGGCGACTGCGTGCAACGTTGATCGCCTTGTTGGTTTCCACCGGCTGGAGCGTCGGTTGTTGCTGCCAGTCGCGGTAAGTGACATGGCTGGCGAGGGCGGCCTTGGCCAGCGCCGGATCGATCACGTTGTTCTGTGCCAGCAGGCGGATATGGCTGTCGGTCAATTGCGCCAGCTCATCGCGGCCCTTGGTCAGATAATGCGAAGGGCGGCGCTGGGCGATCATCAGCGACAGCACTTCGCGCAGCGCCAGGCCTTTTGCTGGAAGGTCCTTGGGCGCGTTACCACTCAACAGCGCATTGCTCTGGTTGAAGTCGGCGCCGTACCACACGCGTAGACCTTCAGCCATGCCGTGCACTTCACCATGGCCCGGCACCGCCGACAGCGGCACGCTATTGAGGTAGTCGCGCACGATGTTCTGCCGGCTGTCCAGGGTCTGCGGCCCCGGTTGGTAGGCGCGGACGCTGGCAGACATCATTTGGCGGATTTTTTCGCCACCGGACAGCGTCAGGCCGTCGGGCGAATGGCGATACTTTTCAAGCTGGGTGGCCAGGGTGCTGCCGCCGGCGGTTTGCCCTGGCAGATGCAGCAGTTTGGCCACCTGCGACCAGGCGGCCTTGGCAAAGCGCGGCCAGTCCACCGCCGGGTTGGCCATCGGACGCTTGGGGTCCAGCAGGTCGCGGTCTTCAATAAACAACAGGCTCTGCACCACCAGCGGTGGAATGGCGGCAAAGCTGGCATAGAGTTGCTGTGGGTAACTGAAAGCGTACAGCGGCGCCGCGCGGCAGTCGGTGATGGTCAGGCCGGCCTGGACCTTTTCGGCGTAGGGCACGAACAGGCCGTGCTCGGCGTAGCTCATCAGCGCCGGGGAAAACCGCGACTGTGCCTGGATCACGTAGTTGCGTTTGAGCAGGCGTGGCAAGAACTCATTCAGCGCGCTGTAGCCCAGGCGCCGGTCAAAAGGACCCTCGCCGGGATACACCATCGCATCACTCGCGCCAGGTTCCACCCGGTAGCTCAGTGATGCGGCAAAAGGGCTCAGGTGTTCAGCCTGCAGGCGCGAGGTGCGTATTTCCCGACTGGCGGCCCACCCCAGGGCCACCAACGCAAGCATCAGCACCAGCCCCATCAGCCGCCACCACAGGCGTCGAGAGCGGGGGCTTTGTGGCAATGGCGGTGGATCCGCACTGTCGGTCTGGACCACAGCGGGTTTCGAATCGGTCTGCCATAAAGCGCCCATAGTCGATTGATCCATTCACGCAGATTGATCGGACTTGGTTCAAGCTTAGTCGCTGGTGATGCGCCGTGAAGATTTTGTGTGCGGGCTGCCTAGCGCCATGACAGTTTCAGGCCGCGTTTCCAGTCCGCCAGCCAGCTGGAGTTTTCGATTCGCTCCCATTGGCCCTTGTAGTACACCGACATGTGCTGGCCGGACCAGTCACGCACCCGTTCGTTGAACGCGTTCAGGTACTGGTTTGCCGGGCAGGCAATCCTGGCCCAGGGGTCGCAGATCCACAGGCCCTGCCAGTCGTCCTCCGTGAAGTCCTGGGTCTCGACCAGGCTTGACGGCGTTTTGCCGACCACCACAAAGGCATGGGTAGGCGGACGTGAGCCCCATATCTGCGAGACGCCGCCGTTGGTGCGGATCAGTTCATGGGCGACATGGGCCATCTGGTCGCAATTGCCGGCGCCGGTCTTGAGGATGATCTCGGTGTAGTCGGGCTGCCCGACCAGGGTGTATTGCCACAGCACCACAGGCGCTGCGATCCGCAACCGCGCCAGGTCGTCAACGGCATCGGTAACGAGGTTGGCGGCGCCGACTCCGGTTCTTTCGACCAACGCCAGCGTGCTGGCGTGAGCCTTCTGCGCGAGGTACTCGTTGATCTGCGCGGCGCTGGGGCCGCCGGCTACCACCGGGCGTGGCGGCCATATGTCCAGCTGCAAGGGTTTGGCGGCGACATGCACATCCAGACGCTGTCCCTGGCTGGACGCGTTCAACAATAATTCCCGTTGTTTGAGGGGGGTCAGGGTACTGGCGGTATGGCGCAGCCTTGCCAGGGTGCCGTCAGAAAAACCGCGGGCTGCCAGTTGCCGGTACAGCACCTCGAGCGTCGGCAGTGCCACCAGCGGTTGCGTGGGCATGAGTTCGGCAATGTCCAGGTAATCGCGCTTGTAATCGCAGAAAGCGTGGATCAGCCGCGCGGCTTCGCCGCCCTGGCTGAAGTCCAGGTAATCGAAGACCAGTTCAGGCGGGTTGGCGGTCTGGATAACTTCAAAGAACACACCGGTGTCGGCCTCGACAACCCAGCGTGGGCCCGGGATCGGCCCAGGCCGGGAGAGTTCGAACACCATGGCCCGCATGACGCGCGTGTCATCAATGCCTTCGGCGATACCTTGCAGTTCCACCACCCGGGTTTCATGGCCCAGCAGGTTGTCCAGTTGGTCGTCGGGCAATCCGAATTGCGGTTCGTCGACAAGCGCGCCCAGCGTGCGACGGCGATAGATCAGGGGCGGTGCCGGGACCTGGGTCAGCTCAAAGGCAATTTCGTCACGGCTGACTTCGTAAACGGTGTGGTGATACACCAGTCGCTGCTTCGCACCGCCCTGACTGGGCGCGGGAATGATCCGGATATGCTCCAGCGCTTGCACGCGACGTTGATGAATGGAGTGGTTAAACGCAGAGAGCCTTTTGGTGAAGCAAATGAATGGGGGCGCGTTGCGTTTGCTTCGGGTGGGCGTGCAGCGGGTGTCGAAATGGTGTTCGACGCGAAAATGAGCAGGCGATGCCAGGTCGTCCAAGTGGGTCGGTGCACTGTGTTCAAGGCGCATGACCTTGCCGTCAACCAGTAAATCCGTGGCGGTGGCGCGAGGAATGAGCAATGGCGGGGTGTCAAACAGCCGCTCGGTGACGCGCGCCTGGTAACCGTTGACGCAGTGCACCGGTGCCACGCTCAGGGCGCTGTCCAGGCGAAAGTTGGGCAGCGGTGGCCCATAGGGTCGCGCGCTGAAAGGGTCGAAGGCGTACCACTGCCTTTCGCGCATTATCGCGACAATGCGCGAAAAGTCGCTCCCACCCAGTACGGCACCGATGCCGATGTCGGCCCTGGACAGCCAGCGCACGTACTCGCGCAACGGCGTGTTGGCGGTCCAGCGTTGTGCCTGCTCGATGGCTTCCCTCAAGGTGTGCCACGCGGCTTTGCCCAGAGCGATCAGGCCATTACGGGCCAACCTGGCGAGTGTGGGAGTAAGGTCGAGCGGGTTGAGGGTTGTCTGCAGCAGGTTCGTGCTCAATTTGCCCAGTTGCAGCAGTTTTATTGGCAGCGGTGCGGTGCTTTTCAGTACCGCCAGGCCGGCCGACGAGTAGGCGCGGGCGGGCATCAGCAGGCCGAACAGGTCGAGCAGGCACTGGTAGCTGCCATACGTCATGCGGTGGGGGTCGCCCGAGGCGATGTCCTGGCCGCAAGACCACAACGGCACCAGGATTTTGAGGCGTTGCGTCAACGCGTCGTGGTGGTGTTCGAAGCCCTCTTCGGCGGACGCGCCGCGCGCCTGTTGTCGCGCAGCTTCGACGTCGAGGAAAAAATGCCGCTCGACGATGGCCTGGGTGATGCTGCGCAGGATCGCCGAACCGAACCGCGGGGTGGCGGTTTCGGCGGGTGTAGGGCCCTGCTGCCATAGCTGCTCGACGACCACCGTGGAGAACACGTTCGGCCGCGGCGCGCTGCCGGTTTCGTAGGCTTGCCAGTCGATGGCCAGTGGATTGCCGGTGTGCAAGACACTGACGGGTTGAACCGAGCCTGGTCGGCCGGTGGTAACCGACAGGGGCTTGCCGCCCAGGTCAAACACCAGGGCGGGGCCGCTGCGTTTATGCAGGCGGTTGAGCAGTGGGAACAACTCGTAATCGTGGGTGGCGTGGGGCAGGGTGCAGCGCAGGATGATGCCGAAGCGCCCGACGCGGGCTCTTTTTTCCTCGCGGGTTTCCAGGGTTTCGGCCTTGGTGGCCTCTTTGCTCAGCACCAGCAATTGCAGCTTGCCGATGGGCAACCAAGCACGCTCGGCCAGCGGTAATTGTGCCAGCAGGTCCTGAAGGGTGGTGGCGTACGCCTGTTTAAGGCGGTCAATGTGGGCGTCGAAGGCGGCTTCGAACAGTGTATTCACATGCCCCAGGCGGCTGAACGCGCTGCGCATCAGGTTCAGGTCCAGGTGTGGGTGAACCGACGCCCAGTGGCGCGAAAAAGGCTGCAGCCAGCCCTGGCTGTGCAAGTCCACGAGGGAGTGCTGGCTGAGGTAAGGCACGTTGTGCCAACGCGGCGGGCCGCTGGACGCCAGGCCGAGGTTCAGTTGCAAGCGCGACGCCAACGCCCAGCGCAGGTCGGGCGTATTAATGCGGGGGTGGCCCGGGAAGACTTTTCGCAGGTCATCGAGCGCCACCGACCGGCGCGTCGGAAGGTCGCTGGCGAACGTCATGAAGGCGTTTTTCAGTGCCTCCAGGCGCGCCTGCAGTCGGGCTTTCGCCGCGTTGATCGCGCCGATCGGGTAGCGTCCGTCGGCCTGTTGCGTCAGTTCACCCTGGGCGACGGCCCAATCGAGCAGGCCTTGGGTTGCGGTGTATTCGCGCCATTGTTGCTGCTCGGGCGAGGTGTCCTCCCGTGACGCCAAGGCGATGACATCGTTGTAGCTCAGTTGCTGCGGTGAGCCGGGCGCGATCCTCTGCGCCATCGCCACGCCTTGGCTGAACACCAGCCATTGGGTGGAGGTCATGAAGCGCAACGTGTCCGGCAGTTCCCGCACCAGAAACTCCGGTGCTGCCCCTGCGAGCAGCAGGTGGGCCGCCAGCGGCGTGGCCTCAGCCGAGACGACGCCACTGCGTATCAGGTGCAGTTCCAGGTCCTCGCGCAGGGCTGCGTGGGAACGGCCCCATTGGCTGCTTTGGGCGAGGTTGAACCCCGCGACGACGTAACGCTGTTCGTCCGGCAGCGGATCAAGCTCGATCATCAGCGCGGCCAGTACCAGGTTTTCAAGGCTGGCGCTGTTGGTGTGTTCGTGTGGATGCTGGCCGTACCCGCCCAGTGCCTCCAGCAACCGTCGGCCCAGTTGCCGGGCAGGAGGGCGTCTGAGCATGAGCTTGAGCAACCGGTCGGCCTGGGTGCGAATCGCAGTTCGGGACAGCCCGGCCAACAACGGCCCCGCCAGATACTCCAACAGCCTGCTGCTCGTGCGCGGCAGCCAGGCGTTGACCCGCGTTCGCACGGTCTCACGCTGGTCGGGCGTTAACGGCAAACCCTGTCGATAGTCAGCGTGTTGAGTGCTGCGCGGCAGGGTCATTTCGAGGATTTGCAGTGTACCCAGGGCGTCGCCGGCGGTACGCGGAACGGCCAGACCGTGGCCTTGTAGATGCTGGGCGAGGCTGCGCGCCTCGGTGCGCGCCGCAGGTGCGAGCGCCGGATGCAAATGGGCGTCGCCGGCCCAGGCCTGCAGCAACGTCGAGTGCGTGGCAATCACGGCGTCAGCGGCTTTGCCCTCGAGCAGCGTGCGCAAAGCCGCCGCGGCATGGTCGCGGTCATGGTCCAGACGCTGCCAGTGCAGTTGCTGCATGAGCGCAATATCGGCCTCGGCGAAGTCGCAGACGGGCGGCACGTGCAGGGGCTGCGACGCGCGCAAGCGCAGGCTCAGCGCCCTGGCCGCGTCTGACGTGGCGGGCACCGCCAGGTCATGGCAGTGCAGCAACTGCGCCACGCTGAACTGGCCGCTTTGGTGAACAGAGGTGCCGAGCTGTTGCGCCACACTGACCAGTTGTTCGAGACGGCCTGCCAGTGGCAGCGGCAACAGCCATTCGATGCCGAGTGCCACCTGTGCGCCATTTGCGCGCTGGCCGGTGAGCTGGCGGGTGTCGGGATCGAATGTGTAGTGGCCGGGCTGCAAGCCGTGAACCGGCTCCAGCGCCAGGAAGTCTTGATGACGGGTGATGTAACCCAGCAGCGCTGCGCCGGCTTGTTGGGCGTTGGCTGCAAAAGAGCCGGAGTCGAGGGTCAGCCTGTTGCGGTGAGCGGTTTGCGGGTTGAAACCCGCTTCGCTCGCGGCAGCCTCCAGGCTGTCGGCCAGCTGCAGCAGGTCTTGGTTCAGCCGTTCGAAATCAAGCGCCAGCGTTGGACTGGCGCTGGCGAAAGGGTTGAGTTGATCGAGGGCCTGGATGACGATCATTCGCTGGCCCCGGGTCTGCGGCTGAGGGTAACCGTAGAACCTAAGCACTTGGCTGGCGGGCAATTGCAGCGTGTTCTCGCCGGCAGTCATCGGCCCGTACGGCAGGCCGCTGGCCGCTGGGTCCAGGATGTCGGCGATGGTCAGGAGGGGAAGGGCCAGGGCGCACCCTTGCGCGTCGTCCCACAGGGTCCAGGTTTTTTGGGTCTGGTCTGTCAGGGTGCCATTGGCCAGGGTCAGGCTGGCGAGGTCGATGTTCCGTTGCCGGGCCCAGGCGATGAAGCGCGGGCGGTTAATGGCCTGGCGCCAGAGTTGCAGCCAGCAACCTGGCGAAGAATGGGGCGGTATCAGCAGCGGCGCGGCGCTGGTGCCATTCAAATGATTGATCAGGGCAGTGACCATGTGCTGATCACCCTCCTGGCGTCGGGTGCGGCCCTGCTCGAGTCGTTCGGTAGGCGTGTCCATTGATTTTCCCTGTGCATGGAGGCTGTTCCCTCATCCTGAGGGAGTGCCGTTGGCAGGGGGATCGTGACAGTTCCGATTTACCTGTGGCCGAGCTCGAAGCCTTGGGCCAGAGCCTTCGTTGACGGGCGGAGGGCGTCGGCCCAGGCATGACGCTGCACCATCACTGTGCAATACTCGCTGCCCTCGCGATGACCTGATAAATGCGTAAAGGCAGGTAATGCTTCCTTGTAAAAGGCTTATTTACCCAGACTTATCGCTGAATTTAGTCATTTTTAGAGTGAAAGACCCTAGTGTCGGCTTTTTATACTGCACCCCCGCCGATCCCGCAGGCTGTGCGCTGCCGGACTCGCCTGTCCACGAAACAGGCCTGGTTGAAGTGCGCCCCCGGCTTACCGGCTTGGCGTGCGCAACGCTCGGTGGTTCATATCCAATAACAAGACGAGGTTGTACCCCTATGCCAGTTGGCAATCACCTGCCCCATGGCGAGACCGCTCAGGGCGGCCCGCTGAAACGTGAACTGGGCGAACGGCATATTCGCCTGATGGCCCTCGGCGCCTGTATCGGTGTCGGCCTGTTCCTGGGTTCCGCCAAGGCCATCGAAATGGCCGGTCCGGCGATCATGCTCTCCTACATCATTGGCGGCCTGGCGATCCTGGTGATCATGCGCGCGCTCGGCGAAATGGCGGTGCATAACCCCGTCGCCGGTTCGTTCAGCCGTTACGCCCAGGACTACCTCGGCCCGCTGGCGGGCTTTCTTACCGGCTGGAATTACTGGTTCCTGTGGTTGGTGACCTGCGTGGCAGAAATCACCGCCGTTGCCGTCTACATGGGCGTCTGGTTTCCCGATGTGCCGCGCTGGATCTGGGCACTGGCGGCGCTGGTCAGCATGGGCACGATCAACCTGATTGCGGTCAAGGCATTCGGTGAGTTCGAGTTCTGGTTCGCGCTGATCAAGATCGTCACGATCATTGCCATGGTAATCGGCGGCGTCGGCATCATCGCGTTCGGCTTTGGCAACGACGGCGTGGCACTGGGGATTTCCAACCTGTGGGCCCACGGCGGCTTCATGCCCAATGGCGTGACCGGCGTATTGATGTCCCTGCAAATGGTGATGTTCGCGTACCTGGGCGTGGAAATGATCGGCCTTACCGCCGGTGAAGCGAAGAACCCGCAGAAGACTATCCCGAGCGCCATCGGCTCGGTGTTCTGGCGCATCCTGCTGTTCTACGTGGGGGCGTTGTTCGTGATTCTGTCGATCTACCCATGGAATGAAATCGGCACTCAGGGCAGCCCGTTCGTGATGACCTTCGAGCGACTGGGCATCAAGACCGCCGCCGGCATCATCAACTTTGTGGTGATCACGGCTGCGTTGTCCTCCTGCAACGGCGGCATCTTCAGCACCGGCCGCATGCTCTACAGCCTGGCGCAGAACGGTCAGGCCCCGGCCGCCTTCGGCACCACCTCAAGCAATGGCGTGCCGCGCAAGGCGCTGCTGCTGTCGATTTTCGTGCTGCTGCTGGGCGTGTTGCTCAACTACATGGTTCCCGAGAAAGTCTTCGTCTGGGTGACGTCCATCGCCACCTTCGGCGCGATCTGGACCTGGCTGATGATCCTGCTGGCTCAGCTCAAGTTCCGTAAAAGCCTGAGCCCGGCCGAGGCAGCCGGCCTCAAGTACCGCATGTGGCTGTACCCGGTCAGTTCGTACCTGGCGCTGGCGTTCCTGGTGCTGGTGGTAGGGCTGATGGCGTACTTCCCGGACACGCGTGTCGCGCTGTATGTCGGCCCGGTGTTCCTGGTGCTGCTGACAGTGCTGTTCTACGTGTTCAAGTTGCAGCCCACCCAGGCTGCGGCGCGTGCTCAAGCCTGACGTTCAGGCGCACAACAAAAAGCCCCGGGATCGGGGCTTTTTGTTTTTCAGGCGGTGGCCACGCGAGGCGATTGGCTCAGGCGTTGGTTGAATTCCAGCCAGGCGCCCAGCGCGGCCATCAGGGCGGCGCCGACCAGTGCGGTGACGATTTGCATGGTGAAGGCATCGCCAGCCAGGGCGTTGAGCATGTCCGCCAACGGCGCCAGTAAGACGCCCAGGCAGAATACTTCCAACGAATAACGCCCCATCCGGCAGGTCTGCCGGGCCAGCCAATTTTGTGTCCAGGCACGCCCAGGCAACAGTTTGGCGGTGACGTAGGCCAGCGCCAGGAAGTGCAACAGTCGCACCGGTGACAAGTCGGTCTTGCTGATCGGGTAGAGCAGTTCGCTCAAGGCCGCTGGCATCAATGCATCGTGCACCTCAGGCCAACGCCAGGCGAGGGTGAGCACACCCGCCGCCAGCGCGTAGACCGCCGCCGTGACGAACAACGGCTGGCGCAGCAGTGGCCGATTATCCTGTGCGCGGGGTTGTTGCCCGTGAATGGCCGCCGCGCCACCCAGCACAAACAGAAACTGCCAGGTGACCGGGTTGAAGTACCACACGCCGTCAGCAATGGCGGCCAGGTTCCAGCCCAGGTGCGGCGCCAGCAGGTACACCGCCATCGACACCGCGACCACCGCCCAGGTCTTGCGCAGCAGCAGTGGCAGTACCAGCGGCAAGCCCGCCAACAGCACGATATACAGGGGCAGCGGGTCCATCAGGTTCGGCTTGAAGCGCAACAGCAATTCGTCCACCAGCGCTTGCTGAGGATGGGTGACAAAATGCGTCAGGCCCATCTCTTCGACCAGGTCGCGGGTTTCGACATGGCTGTTGGCGAAGAACACAATGCCCATCAGCATTGCCAGCAGGAAGATGTGCACCACGTACAGCACCCACGTGCGCCGCAGGATCTTCAAGCAGGCCATCCAGTAGCCTTCGCGCTGCAGGACCTTGCCGTACGCCAGCACCGAGGCGTAGCCGGCAAGGAACACGAAGACTTCAGCTGCGTCGCTGAACCCGATATTGCGCAGGGTGATCTGGCCGAGGGGATTGTGGGGGACGTGATCCCAGAAAATGAAGATCAACGCCAGGCCCCGAAAAAAATCGATGCGCGGGTCGCGTCCGTTCAGCATGGCAGCGGGCTCTTGAACAAATAGTTTAGTAATGACAGGTGCACGGCATCGTTGTCGCACGCCGCACGTCGGGCGGGCGCAGGTTGGCGGTATTTATAAGCAATTGCAAAGGCTGGGTATTACTGAATGTCTCTAGACATCAATGATCACCAACGTGCCTTGGCTACCGGCAAGGACCGCGTGGGCGATACCGGCTTGGACGAGGTACATCTGGCCGGCTTCCACGCGGATTTCCTCGTCACCGATGCTCAAGCGCAGCAGGCCGCTGATCACCAGCAGGCCTTCGTTGTAAGCGTGGGTTTCTGCCTCGTAGGCCTGCTCATCCATGCGCAACACCTTGATCCGCGCCGGGCCTACCTGGCCCAGGCGCGTGGATTTCCAGCTGTCAGGCAGTTGCCCGGCGAGGGCGGCGAAGTCGAGTAACGGCATGTGAATCTCCTGGTTTCAACGATGCCGTCGGTGGTCCGGTTCAGCAGTGAATAGTTTTCATCGGGTTACGCGGCTACCAGCTCATTCGGCTCAAAACTGTCCGCGCGTGCCATCTGCCACATGCGCGAATAGAACTCGCCGTTCACTTCACCGGTGAGCAGTTCACCGGGCTTGAGGAACACATGCAGTTGCGAGAACAGTTTGATTTCAGTCGCCGACATGCGTCGCACCAGGTGCTTGGCCGACAGCTGCGAGGGGTGATCCAGACCGGCTGCGGCGAGCATTTCCGCCAGGGCCTTGAGGGTGTTGCGGTGGAAGTTGAACACGCGCTGGGCTTTGTCCGGGACCACCAGCGCACGTTGGCGCAGCGGGTCCTGGGTGGCGACGCCGGTCGGGCATTTGTTGGTGTGGCAGCTCTGCGACTGGATGCAGCCGATGGCAAACATGAAGCCGCGTGCGGAGTTGGCCCAGTCGGCGCCAATGGCCAGGACGCTGGCGATATCGAACGCGCTGACGATCTTGCCGCTGGCGCCGAGCTTGATCTTGTCGCGCAGATTGAGGCCCACCAGCGTGTTGTGCACAAACAGCAGACCTTCACGCAGCGGCACCCCGATATGGTCGGTGAACTCCACCGGTGCGGCGCCGGTGCCGCCTTCCTTGCCGTCGACCACGATAAAGTCCGGGAGGATGCCGGTTTCGAGCATGGCCTTGGCGATGCCCATGAACTCCCACGGGTGGCCCAGGCAAAACTTGAAGCCCACCGGTTTGCCGCCGGACAGTTCGCGCAGTTGGGCGATGAACTGCATCATTTCAATCGGCGTGGAAAACGCGCTGTGGCGCGACGGCGAGATGCAGTCTTCGCCCATCATGATGCCGCGCGTCTCGGCAATTTCCTTGGTGACCTTGTGCTTGGGCAGGATCCCGCCATGGCCGGGTTTTGCGCCCTGGCTCATCTTGATTTCGATCATGCGTACTTGCGGGTTCTGCGCCTGCGCGGCGAAGCGTTCCGGGTCGAAGCGGCCGTCGCTGGTGCGGCAGCCGAAGTAGCCACTGCCCAGTTCCCAGGTCAGGTCGCCGCCGTTTTCGCGGTGGTAAGGGCTGATGCTGCCTTCGCCGGTGTCGTGGGCAAAGTTGCCGAGCTTGGCGCCCTGGTTCAACGCGCGAATGGCGTTGGCGCTCAACGATCCGAAGCTCATGGCCGAGATATTGAACACCGACGCCGAGTACGGCTGCTTGCACTGCGGGCCGCCGACCATCACGCGAAACGCGCTCGGGTCACTCAACGGCGCAGGGCGCATGGAGTGGCCGATGAATTCGAAGCCCGATTGATACACGTCGATCAGGGTGCCGAAGGGTTTGTCGGCGGTTTCGTTCTTGGCGCGCGAGTAAACCAGTGAGCGTTGCGCGCGTGAGAAGGGCAGCGCGTCGCTGTCGGATTCGAGCAGGTACTGGCGGATTTCCGGGCGGATGGCCTCCACCAGGTAACGGATGTTGCCCAGGATCGGGTAGTTGCGGCGCACCGCGTGGGGGCTTTGCAGCAGGTCGAACAGACCGATCAAGCTGAGCACGCCGGTGACCACGGTGATTGGCCACAGCCATTCATGTTCGATAAAGGGGAGGCTGGCGAGGGTAAAAATGACGCACACGGCAAAGAAGGCGTAACGGCTTAGTAACGACAGGCTCATACGGTTTTCCTTGGGTTCACTCATCGGCTAGGCGTTTTGCGCCTGTAGAAAGATCGAGAACAGCTCCGACTGGGATTTGATCCCTAGCTTGCTGTACATGTGTTTCTTATGGACTTTCACGGTTTCAACAGAGATTTCCAGCTTACGAGCGATTTCCTTGCTGGAGCAACCGCTGAGCATCAAGCGGCCCACATCCAGCTCGCGGGCGGTGAGTTGCGCGCCCCAGTCATCATTCTGAATCGGCGGCTGCGGCGCGCTGACCTGCTTGAGTTCAAAGGGCAGGCGCTGGCGCAGCAGGCTCAGCACCCAAGGCTGGATCAGCGACAGCAAAGCGATCTGCTGCGGGTCAAAACGCTGTTTCGAGCCCAGGGACAGGCACAGGGTACGCCCATCCGCCAACTGGCAATTAAATTGGATTTCATCGGCCACCACGTTCAGGCGGAAGTAGCGCTGGTAGTACTCGGTGAGTTCAAAGTGCTCCGGCGCGACTTCGGCCAGGCGAAACAGGCCGGTGCGTAAGTGTTCGCGGCTGGCGATATAGAAGGGGTCGAGCAGGTACAGGCCGTTGAGGTAGTCCTGGAACAACTGGTCCGGCGTGCCGTCGACGCCCGGGCATTCGGCGAACACCAGCGGGCGGTGCGCGCTGCTGAACAGCAATACCACCCAGCTGTCGAACGGCACGTAGTTGTCCAGCAAGCGCACGAGCTGGGTCCAGAAGTTGGCCTGGTCGAGGGCGTCTATCATTTGCCCCACCGAACGGTGCCAGGCGATGTCTTGTAGCGAGACTGTCATTCGTCTACCCCCATAGGGTTACCCCGGCGGCGTGATTTCCCCGACGGGTGCGGCTGCGCATACTGCGCCACAGATAAAACAACAGGACTTCCCATGAAGGTCGAATTTGCCCAGTTGGCAGGTCGTGATAACGGCACAGCTTACAACCTTGAGCGCGCCTTGGCGGCAATTGCTGCCTGCGCCGCCGACACGCAACTGATCGTATTTCCGGAAACCCACCTGATGGGCTTCCCGTCAGCCGAGACCGTCGCCGACATCGCCGAGCCGGTGGATGGCCCGACCGTGCAGGCCGTTATCGAGGCGGCTCGCGCAGGCAATATCGCCGTGGTGATCGGCATGGCCGAGAGCGACGCCGGCCAATTCTATAACACCACGTTGCTGATCACCCCCGAAGGCATCGCCCTGCGGTATCGCAAGACCCACCTGTGGGCCTCGGATCGCGGCGTGTTCACGCCCGGTGACCGCTATGCCACTTGCTTGTGGAACGGTGTGCGTGTCGGCCTGTTGATCTGCTACGACATCGAGTTCCCGGAAACTGCCCGCGCCAACGCGCAACTGGGCGCCGAACTGTTGATCGTCACCAACGGCAACATGGACCCTTACGGTCCCACGCACCGCACCGCGATCATGGCGCGCGCCCAGGAAAACCAGGCGTTTGCGCTTATGGTCAATCGGGTGGAAGAAGGCGATGGCGGCCTGTTGTTCGCCGGCGGCAGTGCCCTGGTCGACCCGATTGGCACGCTGCTGTTCGAAGCCGGGCGCGAGGAAGGACAATTTACCGTCGAGCTGGACCTCGACCAACTGGTGGCGGCTCGCAAGGACTACCGCTACCTCGACGACCAGCGCTTGAAATTGCCGGGTGAGGTGATCGAGCGCACGGATGGGACGCGTGAACTGCTGATTCCTAAACCCTGAGAATTCCTATGGCGAGCGGGCTGTTGTGGC